>Ga0207082_1067_pt1 | contig 22557 bp, 20 predicted proteins | sample Alteio_BWMinHeat_56_FD_153588 | JGI IMG/M metagenome (GOLD analysis project Ga0207082, IMG submission 153588) | Enriched cells from forest soil in Barre Woods Harvard Forest LTER site, Petersham, Massachusetts, United States -... | ecosystem: Environmental > Terrestrial > Soil > Temperate forest >...
GCCTGCAATGAAGGAAAGAATAGTAGGAAACCATACGAGGTTATTAATCCATTGCAGAAAGACTGCAAGAAATCCAATACGTTCGCCCAATGCAAGACGACTCCATTGATAAATCCCCCCCTCATCGATATTCGCTGCGAGTTCAGCTGAGACTAATGCTGTTGGAATGAGAAATACAACGGCTGCAAAAATGAAAAAGAATATCAATGTGCTGCCAAATAAAGCCGTTGCTGGCAAATTACGTATGCTATCAATTGCTCCCGTTATCAGCAATGTTAACGCTAAGGTGTTAAGTTTATTGAGTGTTGTCATGGGTTGAGCCAAGTTAAATTTAAAGTTTCCAGCTTGTGTTTTATCATAGCGTTTTAGTATTAAGGCTATATTAGGGCCGGGTCCCTACATGACACAGGACCAATGGCACTACCTTAAGAAATAATTTTTTATAAACAATAGTTTGAAGTCGTCATTGCGAGCGCGAGCAATGACGATTTTCCCTAAATGCTTACCTAAATTGAATCTTTGTTCAGCACTAAAAATATCGCACTGGCTCCGCGTAACACATTTAATAGCAATTCTTTTCCTGATTTCGCCGTCGCTGATTTTAGCTCTTCAATCGTCGTTATCTTTTGCTGATTCGCAGAAGTAATGATATCACCAGGACGTAAATCAGAGTTCCATGCATTACTATCTTGTTCCACCGACACAATCAGAATACCTTGCACATTACCGTGGATAGGGCTTAAGACACTAAAATTCTTGAGGCTAACACCGTACAAGAAAGGGTCCATTTGTTCAATGAGTTGTTTACGCTTTTTGGAGTCTGACAATGTTACATTAATCGTGATGGGCTTATTATTGCGTAATATGTTTATTTTAATTTTCGAATCAACACGTAAAAAACCAATCGTATTCACCACATCACTCGCATTTTTAACATCGTTTCCATTGACAGAAGTCACAATATCGCCAACTTGCATCCCCACTTGTTGCGCGGGTGAATGGGGTAGGACTTGTGTCACGGCAGCGCCTTTTGAGGAGCCGAGATTAAATGCACTAGCTAATTCAGGGGTGATATCTTGCGCACCGATACCTAAGACCCCTCGTTTAACATTCCCATATTCCAAAAGTTGCAGCATTACACTCTTTACCATATTGGCAGGTATTGCAAAGCCAATGCCAATACTACCGCGATCTGGTGCAAGAATAGCGGTATTGATACCGACCAACTGACCTTTCATATCAATTAATGCACCGCCTGAATTGCCTGGATTAATGGGCGCATCTGTTTGAATAAAGTTCTCGTAATTTTCAATTCCAAGTGTCGTTCTACCGAGCGCACTAATAATGCCAGAGGTTACGGTTTGATTTAAGCCAAAGGGATTGCCAATCGCAGCAACAAAATCACCTACTTTGAGATCATTGGAATTTCCCAATTGTATGGCGGTGAGATTTTTTGCTTTGATTTGTAATAGAGCGATATCAGAAGGTTTGTCCATACCAATTGTTTTTGCAGTATAGTGATGTCCATCATTGAGCGTGATAGTCACCGTTTGTGCATCGGTGACGACGTGTGCATTGGTAAGGATGTAACCGTTTTTTGTATCAACAATTACGCCGGACGCTACGGAAACAAAGATGCCAGATTCTGGATCATCATTATCGTTGCCACTTTTATCGCGTTGTTTTTGCAATTCACGCAACGTGTTGACGTCAGTAACTTTAATCTGTGCTTTAATGTTGACCACAGAGGGCAATACAGTTTGTAGCATAGGAGCAAGGCTACTACCGATAGGGTTAGCGGAAAAACTGTGCGTGCTAACTGCTAGAGCGAGCATCATGGTTAAGAAGCTCAACGTTTCGCGTATAAAACCTTTCATCTGTCTGTACCTCTAAAAATTCTAAAAATAAAACTTGATAAGGAACGTGCACGAAATAACGTGGACATTGCTTGAAGACCGTGTGGCACGTGGACGTGCCACGCGATCGCAGGAGCAGTTTTGTCTGAAAGCAATGTCCACGTTATTTCGTGCACGTTCTTTATCGAGTAAAAGTGTAACCTAAATCCTTACCAATCCACAGTAGTTCACGCTTTACTCCTTCGCAATCCAAATCATACTAGCCAAACGCCCTGTTTTACTCTTATCGCGCCGGTAGGAAAAGAACATATCCGCTTGTGTGAATGTACAAAAATCACCGCCATAAATCTGTGATACGCCTTGTAATTTTAATCGGATTTTTGCAAGCGTATAAAGGTTGGCTAACCATTTGCCCTGAGAGTAAGGTATGAATGCCGATACGGATTCAGCGTGCCTATCAGCGAATGCATCATAAACATCTTTCCCTACCTCGAATTGTTGCGGGCCAATGGCGGGTCCCAGCCATGCTAAGATAGAGTCACCAGGCTGGTGTAAGGCTTGCAAAGTGGTTTCAATGATTCCGCCCGCAAGACCTCGCCATCCGGCGTGAATAGCAGCGATGGATGTGCCTTGTTTATTACAAAGAAGTATAGGCAGGCAATCAGCAGTGAGCACGATACATATCCTGTTTGGTTTGGTGGTAAAGGAAGCGTCTGCTATTTGATCTTTATTTTCTGGTGTTGCCTCGATTGCAATAGTGCTATGAGTTTGAGTCATCCATATGGGTTCTTCGGGTAGTTGCAATACTGTTTCTAGCTGATGGTTGTTTTCAACATAGCGCCCACTCCAACCACTACGTGTGGTGGTATAGGCTTTGATATGTTGCGGAGCGGGCCAATTTGGCTGTATATATTTCATTTATTATTCCGTGTGATATCATCCCTTAGGATATGAATCAGTTGTTTCATATCCTCTGGCAAGTCAATTTCCCATCGAATAAATTCATTGTTTTCAGGGTGGATTAATCCAAGTGCGAAGGCATGCAAGGCTTGTCGTTTAAATTGTTTTAGCACGTCTATCAATTCGGGCGACATGCTTTTGCTTAACTGAATGCGACCGCCATACACAGAATCACCAATAATAGGGTGGTGAATATGTGCCATATGTACGCGAATTTGGTGAGTGCGCCCGGTCTCGAGGCGAATTTTGAGTCGTGAATGGGCTCGATATTTTTCTGCCACCCTATAATGGGTGATGGCATTTTTTCCTGTCTCAACAATGGCCATGCGCTTGCGTTGTAATGGGTGTCGGTCAATGGGGGCATTAATTGTTCCGCCGCTAATCATGGTTCCATATACAATGGCTTGATATTCTCGCAGTAATGTTCGCTTTTTCAGTTGATGAGATAAACTTTTTAAGGCAGCAAGTGTCTTTGCAATCACGAGTAAACCCGAGGTATCTTTATCTAAGCGATGGATAATACCCGCTCGTGGCAGTGATTGTAATTGCGGTGCATGGTGTAAAAGAGCATTCAAAAGGGTACGATCGGCATTTCCGGCGCCAGGGTGAACAACCATCCCGACTGATTTGTTGATAATGATAAGCGTAGCATCTTCATAAACAATGTGGAGTGGAATGGCCTGAGCTTCCCATTGTGGCTGGGACTTTACAGTGGCTTCAATTAATACCGTTTCCCCACCTTTAATTTTTGTTTTGGCTTTAGCGAGGTTACCATTGACTAATATGGAACCAGTCGCAATCCATTCTTGTATCTGTGTTCGAGAATAGTCGGGCATGAGTTTAGCCAACGCCTGGTCTAGCCGCTTGTTTGCATGAATTTCTGGGATGGTTAACTGGTAATTTGTTTTTTTGTGATCTGTATTCATAGTCGGTGAATGATGACAGAAATTAGTTTACAATGCACCCTCCAAGAAGTGAGGTGAGTAGGTACTTAACATATGAATAAAAAACTTAAATTGGCTTGCTGTACCGCTTTAATTGCAGGATTCGTAGCATCATGTTCGACCTCGACAGATCCTGCAGATGCTTACAAAGGTGAATCCTCTCAGGAAATTTATATGAAGGGTAAGGTAGCGTTGCAAGATAAAAGTTACAGCGAGGCGATAAAGCGTTTCGAGGCGCTGGATGTGCAATACCCATATGGTGCAAATACGGAATCGGCTCAGCTTTATCTGATCTATGCCTATTATATGAAAGAAGAATATACGCTTGCCGTTGCTGCTGCAGATCATTTCATACGCATACATCCGACTAATCCTCATGTCGATTATGCTTATTACTTGCGTGGAATTTCAGATTACTACCAGAACATGGGTATGGTGGAGCAAATTTTTTCTATTGATATTGCAACTCGAGATTTGACTCAGATCCAAAAATCGTATAGCGATTTTAATGAACTAACCGTACGTTTTCCAAATAGCAGATATGTACCATCAGCGCATCAATATATGGTTTATTTACGCAATGTTCTTGCTAATCATGAATTGCGTGTTGCCGAATATTATTATAATCGCAAAGCATATGTGGCAGCTGCGAATCGTGCGAGTGGATTGGTTGCGCATTATCAAGGCGCACCTGCCGTTGTTGATGGGTTAGTCTTAATGGCGAAAGCATATCGTAAATTGGGTTTGACTAAACTTGAGCAGGATGCATTGACAGTATTGAAATACAACTATCCGACTGTGACGGTGGATTATAATTCTGAATATACTGTTAATTAATTGGGACTAAAAAGTACGTGTTCGGTTAACCCGTGTTAGATTGTCGATAGTGACTAAAAAACTTATTTTCTCAATAACGTATAGTAAAAAAAACAAAAAAATGTCATTCCCGCGAAGGCGGGAACCCATCCCAGAGCCTCAAAATAGCTATTTTAAGAGTTCGCCATGGGTTCGTCTTCGCGGGAATGACAACTGTCCTTTTTGTTAGAACGTACTGGGATGGTACTAAAAAAGCACTCTAACACAGTTAACCGAGCACTTACGTCACCGGATTACTTTGAAGTCAATCCATTGGTAATGGGATAGCGCCAATCTTTCCCAAAGGATTTGTGATTTATACGTGGTCCTATGGCTGCTTGTCGACGCTTGTATTCACTATTGCGTATCATATTCACCACATTAACGACGATATCGCGCTGAAATCCCAACGTCACAATATCATCAATACTTTGACTTTGATTTAGATAACATTCAAGAATGCTATCTAGTACGGGGTAAGGTGGCAACGTATCTTCATCTTTTTGGTCTGGGGCTAATTCAGCAGTGGGGGGTCTATCAATAATGCGTTGCGGAATAATAGGCTGAAGGTGATTACGGTAAGCGGCCAGCTGGTAGACCAGTGTCTTGGGTACATCTTTTAACACTGCAAATCCACCGGCCATATCGCCATAGAGCGTACAATATCCGACAGCCATCTCACTCCGGTTTCCCGTTGTGAGAACCAGATGACCATATTTATTGGAAAGTGCCATGAGAATAATGGCACGACAACGTGCTTGTATATTTTCTTCTGTAATATCGGGTTTTTTGTCTGCGAAACTGGGTGCGAGTGATTCAAGAAAACATTGATACGTGCTTTCAATAGAAATAGTCTCTATGGCTACCCCTAGGTTGTGCGCGAGTTTTTCTGCATCTTGTAAGCTGATATCTGCAGTATAACGCGAGGGCATGAGTATGGCGCGAACACGGTCTTTACCAAGAGCATCCACTGCAATCGCGAGGGTAAGCGCTGAATCAATGCCACCTGAAACACCAACTAGAACGCCTGGAAAATGATTTTTATCAATGTAATCACGCACACTTAACACTAAGGCTTGATATATTCGTTCTTCTTCACGTTGGATGGATATGTTTGCAGATGCAATTGTTGGTGTCGCGCTAATATCAACATCGACTTGTAATAATGTTTCATTAAAAAAACCCGCGAATTGACACAAATCGCCATCTGCATTAATCACCATGGAGCCGCCGTCAAAGATAAGCTCATCTTGGCCGCCAACATGATTAACATAAAAGATAGGAAGGCGGTCATACCGAGCCCGTTTTGCTAACACGGAAACTCGTTGCTCATGCTTATCAATTTCAAACGGAGATGCGTTGGGAGAGAGAATGATATGTGCGCCTTGTGCTGCTGCTTCGCGAGTGGGTCCAATTTTCCATAAGTCCTCACAAATGATTAAGCCTGCATTTATGCCATTGATTGCAAGTACACAAGATGCTTCTCCAGGAACGAAATAACGGCACTCATCAAATACACCGTAATTTGGCAGGCGTTGTTTTGAGTAGCGACCAATAATGTTGCCATTGAAAATTAATGAACATGAATTGAAAACATTCTGATTATCGGTGTGTGGATGACCAACAAGACAATAGATGCCTTTTATTTCTGAAGTAAATTTTTGCAATGCAGCATTTGCCTCAGCAAGGAAAGCTTTACGTAAGAGTAAGTCTTCAGGCGGATAGCCAGTAAGACTAAGCTCAGGGAATACAATAATATCACCTGAAAGATCGTCACGTGCGGTGATGGCCGCGCGCATATGCTTCTCTAAGTTCCCATTGATATCGCCTACATGCAGATTGAGCTGTGCAAGTATGATGCGTAATTTTTTTGCCATTGTCTCTCTCGCTTTTAATTGAGTTTATACCTTACCGGCAGAACCTTAGTTATAGGAATCAAAACCAGCGGTTCCCGCTAACCCGACTGCTGATCAAAAACTGTAAAAATAGCTTGTTTTTCATCATGGAGGAATAAAGAGCTATGCTTGGCATGCAGCTCATCCGTCATGATTAAGACATGATATTGATTATTTGCTGCAAGGCAGGCATCAACGACCATACCACAAACTTTTGTTTCATCTCCGTGCTGGGCATATATCGAAGCGCCTGCTTGTGGCGAGAAATGAGTTGAGATACAAGCTTTATACATGTGATTTTTCAGCTTGCCGCGATAATGCATGCGGGCAATAATTTCTTGACCGGTATAACAACCTTTTTCAAAGCTTATCGCATTCAGTCTATCGAGACCAATGTCATGGGGTAAGAATTTTCCAGAGGTGATTGGATATAGAGTGGGTATCCCATCTTGGATGTCTAAATACTTCCATTGATCATTGCTGATCATGCTCATGTTCTTTAATTTTTCATCCCTAATATTTTGTATGGATTCGCTAGTGCCCGCAATGATGTAACGTGAGCTGCTGATTGAGATCCGGATGCAGGTAGGATTATTGAGAGCATCATCTGGCATAGGGTTTTGACATCCGATAGCAAGCATGTCTTCACTGGCATCACGTAATTCAATCTTAAAGAATACAGCATATTTTTTTAATGCTGTTATTGCGATTGGAATCATGTTTTGCTGCATAAGCAGATAATATGACTCTTGTAGCATAAATAAATAAAATAAACTGATGATACGACCCTGTGGATTGCAATGGGCACCCATGCACCCATGCGATGGTGTGATGGATTCCATATCACATGTCAATTGGCCTTGTAAAAATTTTTTTGACTCTATTCCCTGGATTTTTATCAGTCCCATCTCGGTGAGATCGCAGAGCATGGTAACATTCTCGATATAAAAATAATGATGGTTAATTTTATATTGCTATTAACAAAAAACCACTATAATTTGTCGCGATTCGGTTGTCTGGGGAGAGGTTGTAACATGACAAAGAAAAAAGCGTTAATTATGGTTGACTTACAGAATGACTTTTGCACAGGCGGTAATCTTGCTGTACCTGGCGGCGATGAGGTGGTCCCACTTGCAAATCAGCTGCAATCTTATTTTGATTATGTGGTAGCCACTCAAGATTGGCATCCACAGGATCATATGAGTTTTGCCACGAATCATCCTCATCATAGCGTGGGTGATGTCATCGTTGTGGAGGGTATGCAGCAGGTTTTGTGGCCTAACCATTGTATCCAAAATACAAAAGGTGCTGAATTTCATCCCAGGTTAGATAGGCATAAAGTGTGTAAAGTCTTTCATAAAGGTGTGGATAAGAAGATCGACAGCTATAGCGCGTTTTTTGATAATGCTCATTTACGTTCTACCGGATTAGGCGAGTATTTGCATGGTGAGCACATTGAGGATGTCTATATTATGGGACTTGCAAGCGATTACTGTGTCAAATATTCATCATTAGATGCAAGACACTTGGGATTTCAAGTGTATGTGATAGAGGATGCGTGTCGAGGCGTCGAGTTACATCCTGGAGATATTGCTTGTTCATTTGCAGAGATGCAAGCGGTTGGAGTTAAGTTGGTTCATGTAAAGGAAATTGTGCAAGCCAATGAATGATTTCAATTGAATCATGAATATAACCATCAGCTTGCCATGTGAACGGGTCATCGTCAGCGTGTATGTACCCATATAATGCTACTAGCGATTTAGCACCGGCTGCTTTACTCGCGGTGACGTCAGTGACTGCATCACCCACATAAATGCAATGGGCGGGATGTTGCTGCAATAACTGACAAGCGTAACGTATGGGTTCCGGATCGGGCTTGTACGTGGGTAGGGAGTCTCCGCAAATAACACATGCTGGCCTATGATCGATGTGTAGGGCTTTTAATAATGCCAACGTATGTCGTGTTAGCTTGTTGGTTACAATACCCCATGGAATGTTATTGGCATCTAAGTGTGCGAGCACGATTTCCACGTTTGGAAAAAACCGTGTTGAATCGGCGAGATGTTCCTCATAAAGCGCTAGAAAATATTCACGTATTACATTGAAATTTTTATCATTCTCCCCTAATCCAAGTGCTAGTTTTAGCATAGCTCTCGAACCAAGACTCGCGATTTGCCGAATGGCGGATATAGGTAATTCAGGCCTGCCTTGTTCTTTGCATACACGGTTAAGTGCATAGGCAAGATCAGAAACCGTATCTAATAATGTCCCATCTAAATCGAAGAGTACGGCGCGAATGGAGTTCATTTTATTCAGCTTTGGTTGCATAGAACAGCGGTTCCCGTTAACTTTACGCGATGGGGTGTTCTTAGAGGGGAGAATCGCGATTCTTCCCTCTAAGTGAACAATCCGAATTCATTTCGGATTGTTCATATAAACATTTAAGCCGTCCCGCGTTTTTAGCGGGACGGCTGTGCATAGAAAAGATAATTTACCGAGATATCATTCGTTAGTTTGAATGCTTGAGAGAATGGATTATACGATATTCCCTTCATTTCTTTCGGCAATAAATCCGCTTGTCTTGCCCATGTGCTTAATTCCGATGGACGAATAAACTTAGCATAATCATGGGTATTTTTAGGTAAAATTTTCAGTAAATGCTCAGCGCCCAGAATCGCAAAAAGATACGATTTTGGGTTGCGGTTGAGTGTAGAGAAAAATAGATGACCACCCGGCTTAACAAGTTTTGCACATGCTTTTATAACAGATGAAGGGGATGGCACGTGTTCAAGCATTTCAAGGCAAGTCACCACATCATAATGAGCAGCACGTTCATTAGCGAGGTGTTCAGCAGTTGTGTGGAGATATTCAACATGTGTGGCTGATTCTAGCTGATGTAACTTGGCAACATCAATCACCGATTTATTCATATCGATTCCAGTGACATGGGCGCTTTTAAGAGCCATGCTTTCAGTAAGAATGCCGCCACCACAGCCTATATCGATGATAGTCTTGTTGGTAAGGTTAACCATTTTTGTTATATAACTTAATCGTAATGGATTTATTTGATGTAGTGTTTTAAGTCCGCCATTTGGATCCCACCAATGTGCTGCTAAAGCGGCAAATTTTGCTAATTCTTGCGGATCATAATTTTGATTCATAGGGTTATCACGTGGTCAAGATTTATAGCATATGATTTTGCGTGATCTGGGTCAGTTCTTCAATGGATATCGTAACTTATACGATGCTACTATTAATCTTGCTCCTCTTATTCAATATGTTTATTATTACAGCAGATTTGCATCATTATTAAAGGGACTTAAGCTATGAATCAGAAATACCTCATGGTAGCGATTTTTTCTGTCCTGGTAACAACGGGCGTGATGGCTGAGGTCATAACGGATAATAACACACCGACGACATCGACAAATAAAAAAATCCAGGGTACGACAGCAGGTGGTGAACAGGAAACGACGGTCATTGATGAGAATGGCAATTTAAAAATTATTGAAAAAGCTAAGCCACCCAGCTCCTCTATGCAAACCAATGAACCAAAGCCGGTATTACCAAAGCCAGTACTACCCAATAATCTGCCCACACAAAGTACACCAATTACACCATCTGGTATGTCGCCGCCTCTAACTCATCCCCCCCTACTTCCTAAGCCAACTACTCCACTGTCTCCCTCACCTATGCCTCCCACATCAAACCCTCCCATAGTAACCCCACCTGCGATAATGCCGCCCGTGGCAATTCCACCCAAAACACCGACAACAACGCTCCCGCCAGCCCAATGAAAAAACTTGATAATCAAGTCATACTAGTTAGCATTCACGTGGTAAGGTGAAATAATGCTTATCAGCCAATAGGAGATAAATATGTCTGAGTTACCCATACAGCATGAACCGCAGCCGATTTATTTAAAAAACTATCAAGTTCCTGCGTATTTAATTGACGACATTGATTTAGATTTTGATCTGTATGAAGATTATACAGTGGTTAAATCGCATATGCGTGTGCGTCACAATCGACTCAGCATTAGCAAAGTAAAAGATTTAGTATTGAATGGGATAGGCTTAACTCTAGAGTCAATCAAAATGAATGGTACGTCTCTTTCTGATGCCGAGTTTCAACTCACTGATCAGGAGTTGACGATACATCATGTGCCCGATAATTTTGATCTTGAAATAACAATAAAAATTTACCCCAGCAACAATACAGCTTTAAGTGGTCTATATCGATCGGCAAATACGTATTGTACACAGTGTGAAGCAGAAGGATTTAGACGAATTACGTATTTTGTAGATCAACCTGATGTGTTATCGCGCTATAAAACAACGATAACGGCTGATGCATCGCAGTTCCCATTTTTATTGTCTAATGGCAATTTAATCAATTCTGGGAAGCTTGAAAATGGGCGGCATTTTGCAAAATGGGAAGATCCATTTAAAAAGCCATGTTATTTGTTTGCTCTTGTTGCGGGCGATTTTGATGTGATCGAGGATAAATTCATTACACAGTCAGGACGGGAAATTATATTACGTATCTATGTGGAAAAAGGTTACGGTGATCAAACGTACCACGCGATGTATTCCTTAAAAGAAGCCATGCAATGGGATGAGAAAGCATATGGTCGCGAATATGATCTCGATATCTATATGATTGTTGCCATTGGTGATTTTAATATGGGTGCAATGGAAAACAAGGGTCTAAACATTTTTAATACGAAATATGTCCTAGCGAGACCGGAAAATGCCACTGATGATGATTATATACACATATTATCTGTGATCGGACATGAATATTTTCACAATTGGAGTGGGAACCGTGTGACATGCCGTGACTGGTTTCAACTGAGTTTAAAAGAAGGGTTAACTATATTTCGTGATCAAACTTTTTCTGAGGACACTCTTTCACAAGCGGTGATGCGTATACAAGAAGTAAATAGTTTGCGTGAGGTTCAATTCCCAGAAGACGCAGGCCCCTTAGCGCATCCAGTTAGACCCGACTCCTATATTGAGATCAATAATTTTTATACGGCAACAATTTACAACAAAGGCGCCGAAGTGTTACGAATGTTGCAAACTATACTGGGCAAAGTGCTATTCCGTAAAGGTATGGACTTATATTTTGCAAGACATGATGGTCAGGCTGTGACCATAGAAGATTATGTCAAAGCAATGGAAGATGTCTCTGGAATTGAGCTGAGGCAATTTCGACTTTGGTATAGTCAAGCAGGGACGCCTATACTTAGTATTGAAGATGATTACGATGCGCGGCTTAATATTTATCGCTTAACCATTAATCAAAAAACACCGCCAACACCAGGACAAATAGATAAAAAACCGTTACATATTCCTATTAGAATGGGCCTTTTGGATCAGCAAGGGAATGATATTCCTTTGCACATTTTCGATGAGCCAATCGAAAATGAAAAGGTATTGCATTTAACGGAGTCTATGCAAGTTTTTCATTTTGAAAATGTCTCATTACATCCGGTTCCTTCATTACTTCGCAATTTCTCTGCACCCGTAAAATTGGATTATCCCTATTCAGATCATGATTTGCAGTTTTTATTCAAACACGATAAAGATTCTTTTAGTCGCTTTGAAGCGGGACAAAAGTATGCTGTGCGTTTATTGATGAACTTGATTCAAGATCATCAACATGATAAGCCCTTGCATTTGTCACGCGAATTGCCGGAAATGTACGAATATGTTTTACATCACGATAGAGATGATAATTTTTTACTTGCCGAAATGCTGTGTTTGCCATCTGAGAAATATATGGGTGAACAAATGGACATAATCGATGTCAATGCTATTCATCGTGTGCGTGAATTTGCTCTTACAGAAATTGCAAAACACTTACAAACTGTATTTCTGGAAATATATAACAACAATCACGATACAACCGGTGTGTATAAATTTAGCATGAAGGATGTGGGTAAGCGTCAATTGAAAAATCGTTGTTTGTCATATTTGATGTTGTTACCTCAGTATGCGGAAATAGGCATGCGACAATTTGAAATGTCGCTTACAACAAACATGACTGATGCTCAATCTGCATTAGTCGCGTTATCAAACCTTGATTTGCCACTGCGCGATACAGCGCTCGATCATTTCTATTCAACCTGGAAGCACGATGCGCTTGTCGTGGATAAATGGCTCGCCATACAAGCTGGCACTAAGCAGCCTATTGCACTGCAAACGGTTAAAAAACTCATGCGACATGAGGCATTTGATATCAAAAATCCCAACAAGGTTTATTCTTTAATTGGCACCTTTGGATCACGTAATCCTATCAATTTCCATGCAGAGGGAGGTGAAGGGTACGCGTTCTTATGTGAAGCGGTCCATCAACTCGATAGACTCAATCCTCAAGTGGCTGCTCGAATGGTAAATCCTTTGACTAGATGGAAGCGGTATGATAAAGAACGTCAAGAATTAATGTGGAAACAATTGGAGTTACTTCTGCAAGACAAAAAAATATCTAGGGATTTGTACGAACTTGTCTCAAAAAGCATGGGGACCAGCGAGAATTCCTGTATTTAGTGCGACTAGGGCAAGCCACGGTAACAGACTTTAATAGGTCAATATAATAATTTGATTGAGGCCTTGAATATGACAGCAACAAACAAACGTTTAGAATCTGACAGCATGGGAGCTATTGAGGTTCCTGCAAACAAATACTGGGGAGCGCAAACTCAGCGTTCTCTTGAGCATTTTGCGATTGGTCATGATGTGATGCCAAAGGAGGTAATCCGTGCTTTTGGAGTATTAAAAAAAGCAGCGGCGATGACAAATTATGAGCTAGGACTGATGAAAAAAGAAATCATGGAATTAATTGTCAACGCGGCTGATGAGGTGATTGCCGGCAAATTAGACGATCATTTTCCACTGCGTGTCTGGCAGACAGGCAGTGGTACGCAAACTAACATGAATATGAATGAAGTGATTAGTAATCGTGCCATTGAAATGGTTAGCGGTAAGATGGGTGACAAAAATCCTGTGCATCCTAATGATCATGTTAATCAATCGCAATCCTCAAATGATACCTTCCCAACTGCTATGCATATCGCAGCGGCAGAATCGGTGGTGAATTATTTGCTTCCAGCTATTAAAGAATTGCGTGATGGATTGCTCGCAAAGCAAAAAAAGTTTTCTCATATTGTTAAAACGGGTCGTACCCATTTACAAGATGCTGTACCTCTGACATTAGGCCAGGAATTTTCTGGTTATGTCGCACAACTAGATGCTGCGATGGAGAATATTAAAAAGACATTATCGGGTTTATATGAGCTTGCAATTGGTGGCACTGCGGTTGGGACAGGTCTCAATACGCATCCGAAATTTGCAGAAATGGCTGCTGCCAAAATTGCCGATCTGACAGGGCTGCCATTTGTATCTGCTCCTAATAAGTTCGCGGCCCTTGCTGCACATGATGCGTTTGTTTTTGCAAGTGGTGCGTTAAAAACATTGGCTTGTGCATTAATGAAAATTGCCAATGACATTCGGTGGTTAGGGTCGGGTCCACGCTGTGGCTTGGGAGAATTAATTCTGCCCGCAAACGAACCGGGTTCCTCCATCATGCCTGGGAAAGTCAACCCAACTCAATCGGAAGCTATGACGATGGTTTGCGTGCAAGTCATGGGCAATGATACGGCGATTAGTTTTGCTGACTCACAAGGAAACTTCGAATTAAACGTGTTTAAGCCTGTCATCATTCATAATTTTATGAATTCGCTACACCTACTCGCAGATTCTGCCCGCATGTTTAATCAGTATTGTGTCCATGATCTCATCGCTGATGAGAGAGCCATTAATGAGTCGGTACATCATTCATTGATGTTAGTGACAGCGTTAGCGCCTAAGATTGGTTATGATAAGGCTGCTCAAATTGCGCATAAAGCTTGGCATGATGGCACGTCACTACTGGATGCGACTTTGGCATTGGGATTTTTGAATGAGAAGGAATTCAAGGAATTGGTGAGGCCAGAGTTAATGATAGGCCCTAAGTAAAGGATAAGCCCACTTACTCGTTCGCCGAGAATTGCTGCCTAATGCAAGATTGGCATTAACCCAATTAAGCCATTAGCTAGCATGCCTACGGCGATTGCCATGATCACCATACCCATGATTCGGGTAATCACTTTCATCACGGATTCGCCGACAAACCTTCCAATGATACCACCATAGTACAACATGATGAACATGCCTAATGCCAATGTCACACAGAGTGCAGATAGCCAAACTTTGAGGATAAAGACCGGATAATCATTGGATGCGATGACGAGTGTGCTGATAGCGCCAGGTCCTATAATGATAGGCAAAGCAAGAGGCACAATGGCAATTGAACTTCGCTCCTCTGCTGCAATATCATCTTCAGGGGTGTGGCTGATTGGGCTTTCTTTTGATTGCAGCATAGATAAGCCAGTTAGTAATAAAATGATTCCACCAGCAAATCGAAATGAAGCAATGGTGATGCCTAAGAGGTCAAGTAATTGACTACCAATCCAAATGGTTGTCACCATAATGATGGTGATTGACATACCGCACTTAACGGCAGTCTTACGTTGATGGGGTAGTGCAAATTTATTAGTCAACTGGAGGAAGATGGAGAGAGAGCCTAATGGGTTCATCATAATAATCATGGCTACAAGAAATTTTACGGTATCTGCATAGGTCATGGTTTAGAATCTCTCTATTTATAATGCGATCATGATAGCGAAGCCACGTAAGAATTGCTAGGATATGTACCATCCTTGTAACTATACCCCATGGTCAATATAATTTGATTTAAATCAGGAGCTTCCTTTAGTATGGCATTACATTTGCAGGCAGATATCAAAGATGTGGATAAGGTAAAGAGTATGCGCAACGTATTCAATTTTAGTGCAGGGCCCGCCATGCTTCCAGAAGAGGTGTTAGTGCAAGCTCAAGCTGAAATGTTAGATTGGCACGGCACGGGTATGTCTATTATGGAACTTGGGCATCGTGGCCCTGAGTTCAAAACTGTTGCGGAGCAGGCGGAAGTAGATATCAGAGCATTAATGTCAATACCGAAACATTATCATGTTTTCTTTTTGTCAGGCGGGGCGACTACGCAATTTGCGATGGTTCCATTAAATCTTTTTGGTGAGAAAAGGACGGCAGATTATGTTGACACGGGAGTTTGGTCTAAAAAAGCTATTGCAGAAGCAAGTCGTTATGGTGAGGTCAACATTGTAGCTCATACTGAGCATTGTGATCATCTTGCCTATATTCCAAAGCAAGAACACTGGTCCGTCAGTCAGAATGCGGCGTATTTGCATTATACGCCTAATGAAACCATTGATGGCCTTGAATTCCAATGGGTTCCACAAACAGGGAATGTGCCACTGGTTGCAGATATGACATCCATGATTTTATCGCGTCCTATTGATGTGAATGATTATGGAATTATTTATGCTGGCGCGCAAAAGAACATTGGCCAGGCAGGTATGACTGTTGTGATTATTCGTGAAGACTTAATTAAGGATGCATTGCCAAACACACCCACTCTATATTCTTATAAACTTCATGGAGAACATCATTCCTTCTATAATACGCCACCTACTTATAGTTGGTATATTGCAGGATTAGTGCTTGCATGGATGAGGCGTCACGGCGGCGTACAGGCGTTTTACGAACTCAATCAGCGCAAAGCTAAAAAACTCTATTCTCTTATAGATAGACATCATGATTTCTACTTAAGTCTCATCCGTCCTGATTGCCGTTCAACAATGAATGTAATGTTTCATTTACACGATGAGAAATTGACACCCACCTTTCTTGAAGAAGCTGAACGCTTAAACTTAACAAATCTACGTGGTCATCGTGTCAGTGGCGGGATAAGAGCCAGTATTTATAATGCTATGCCTGAAGAGGGTGTCAATGTGTTGGCCGAATTTATGATAGATTTTGCTAAACGCAACGGATAATTTTTTATAGATTTCGTTACAGATATATAGACTTTTAGCTAAGTCTATAGTGGCTGCATACGTGTCAAGAAAAGAAAAATGTAATATATGTCATTCCCACTTTCTTGCGCTTGAAAAAAACCCTACCCTTATCGCCCCGCAAAATTCTCGTCCACTTTTTTAAGAAGAACACTGAACGTAGCACGAGAATTTGTGCGAGGTTCGGGTGCGTCTTCAGTAGTCCAAATAAATCTTACAAGGATCTGATCATGGCATAAGCGTCTCAATTTTTTTACATTAAGATACTATTGAAATCCGCACCAGACCCCGCACAAATTCTCGTGCTACGTTCAGTGTTCTTCTTAAAAAAGTGGACGAGAATTTTGCGGGGCGACAAGGGTAGGTTTTTTTTCAAGCGCAAGAGAGTGGAAGTGACATAGAGAGAGCGGAAATGACATATGAAGAGAGTAGGTGTGATGCAAAAAAAAGTTGGTGCTAGTCTTATTGAAGTAGTCATTAGTTTATTACTCTTGGCCATGATATTGCTGGAATTTGATGCTACACAAATTATTTCTCTACGAGAGGCAAGGGTTGAGCATTATTACTCGGTTGCTACGCAGCAACTTGATGTTATGTCTGAGCGTCTTCTTATGACAAAAGGAAATAACCTTAATGTACTTATTTCATCTTGGAATACACAAAACCAGGAAGTGCTTCCACTTGGGGTTGGTGTAGTCAGTGGCAACTATCCTGATTATAAGGTGTCAATTTTTTGGGGAAATAGACATAGGCAAGATTGCATCAACAATATAATAGGGCTAGATGGATGCTTATATATAAACTTATGAATGAATATCAACAGACCCTACTAAAAATTGAAAAAATAAAAATTTAAAGGTAATGCTATGCGAAGTAAATTTATACGTGGTCTCATCTTGATGGAACTTATTTTTGCAGTGGCAATCGGATTATTGTTGCTCAGTGTTTTAATGGAGGTTTATCTTACCTGCGAACGTAGCTTTCGACTACAAAATGCACTACATCAGATTCAGGATAACGCAAAAACCGCAACCATCATTTTAAAGTCTGAGTTATTCAAAGCAGGGAATATAGGATGTGCAAAATTGACGTATGATTTTCCACTGGTACCTTATCGATCATTTACATTGAATCCTCGAAATAAGCTCATTGGTAATAATGCTAATGAAATAATGGTTAGCTACGCTGGGTATCCAAATACTGTACTCGAAGAATCAATGCGTAATGAGGCCACTCTTTATACGAATATCAATTCTCGTTTTGCGCCAAACGATATTTTGCTCATTTCAGATTGTAAACAAGCTGAAATTTTTCAAGTATCTCAAGTGAAGTATTCACGTGGGCTTCAGGAAATTATTTCATTATATCCTTTACACAGTAGATATGAGAAATATGCGCAAATCGCTAAATTTGAAAGCAACAAATATTTTATTGCCAACACGCATCGTGTAAATCGAGATGGAACTGCAATTTATGCCTTATTTATGGAAGATATTAATCGCCATAAAACAGAACTGGTAGATGGTATTCATCAAATGCGAATAATGTATACGATTAATCAATCGGGACAATGGGTTGATGTGCAACCTCAAGATGTTGCAGACTGGTCGACCGTGGTTGGTGTAATGATAGAGTTGATGCTTGATTCGCCTCCCATCAAAAAAAACTGGTATCTCTATGCACGAATACAAGAATTTCCAATATGAATCGTCATCTAGAAAATGGATTTATATTTTTAGCCATGTTGATTTTTTTGCAACTATTTACATCATTAAGCGTATATGGACTTATGCGAATATCGGGGACGTTGCAGAGGGATCAACATCTTTGGCAGAGAGAATCAAATGTAATAAGCGGGCAGCGCATCTTGCGTAATATAGAAAAAAATATAGCCTCGGGTTCGGTTGCCTGTATTATTCCTATTACACCCGCTGAGCAGTTGATTAAAAAATCCGAATTATGGTGGTACTTACATGCTTGTAGTCATAGCGTAGGTGAAATTCACTATTATTACGCGGTTGAATTATTAGGTGAAGATACGTGTGGATTCGTAATGAATCATACTAATCAAACCATAATAGCTGATTACAATCGCATTACGTTATATCTATTGTCAGATAAATTAGGCGGCGGGAAATTAATTCTTCAAAGTACTATCACTATACCGCTAAAACAAACAACCCCATGTCATGGCAAGATTCATGGGGTTGGGTTGGGGCGCCAAATGTGGCGCGAACTTTAATACGAGTGACTAGATTCTTCCAAATATTCTATGCGTTATAGCATCAGTATGAATAGCAAGCATATCGTGGTCGCTGTTGTCTTCGATGAGTGGAGATGTATCTGTAGTAGGACTGGTTACTGGAAACGATGGGGCTGTTTTAAAGAAACCGTTACTGGTGCCAATAGAGATGAGTTCCTTTCCATTAGTTAATGCTTTACCGCTTACTATTTTACAAGTACCAATAACACAACCAGAAACTATAGGGACAACAATTTGCAGGCAACTCAATAGGGTACTAAAAGAAGCATTAGTGGCTAAATAAGTCTGCACGGCGCCTAATGGTGCACATGCACTAGCAGCTACAATAGTGGTGTATAGTATGCCATCATTAGCGCTATCATACCTGTCTGCAGTGTCTTCTATTTTGTCTTTAAAATCTGGGAAGTTGGGGTCTTTTTTTGCTGCGTCGGAATAGTTAAAAAATCGATCTGATCTGCAGCATCTCATTAGAATATCCTTTTAAGTTAAACATCCAGAGAATCATTTTATAAGCGAGAGCTTAAGAGAATCTTAAATCTACGTAGAATTTATCGACAATCCAAAATAAAACAATTAAAGTGTCTCCCTGAATAGTGGTTTAATATCATAGGGGTACGCTCCCGATTTTTAAACGTCCTGGTAAATGAAAGGAAGATGGTCATGACAACCAATTTAAACAATAAGGTTATATTTATCACCGGTGCTAGCCGAGGAATAGGGCGTGAGTTAGCATTACGTTTTGCAAGTGAAGGTGCACATATAGCTATTGCAGCTAAATCAGCTGAAGCTCATCCTAAACTTGAGGGGACAATTTATAGTGTTGCTGAAGAAGTGGAAAAAGCCGGTGGCAAAGCATTACCATTGCTAGTTGATGTTCGAGATGAAAATATGGTCTCTGAAGCGGTAGCTAAAACCGTTGCAACATTCGGTGGGATTGATGTCTTAATTAATAATGCGAGTGCAATTAATCTCGGTTCAACATTAGAAATCCCCATGAAACGTTTCGATTTGATTTTTTCTGTGAATGTACGAGCCACGTTCATGTGTTCAAAACTATGTGCCCCCCATTTAAAAAAGGCGGTGAATCCTCATATTCTTAATCTTTCACCACCGCTTAGCATGAACCCAAAGTGGTTTAAGAAACACGTTGCGTATACGATGTCAAAATATGGCATGAGTATGTGTACGTTAGGGATGTCTGAAGAATTTAAAAATGACGGCATTGCAGTCAATTCCCTTTGGCCAAAAACATTAATTGCAACCGCGGCGATTTCTGTGCATATTTCGAAATTACTGTATCACGCGAGCCGGAAACCCATGATTGTGGCGGATGCGGCTTATGAAATTATTACCAGTAATAGCAAGCAAGTCACGGGTAATTTTTTCATTGATGAAACATTGCTACGATCACGCGGTGTTACTGATTTTAAAAAATATGCCATGCATAGATTTATACCGGTTGTAACTGATATATTTGTGGATGAATGAGTCACTACTCTCAGGGTAACCGTTCACGGGGTAGAGAACGGTTACGATTCAGTTACTCAATTTAACGCTCGATTGTCGTGTATCCTGGTTGTCAATAGAAGATTTTATTTCGGATAGGATCACTGCTGGCGGCTGTTCCGATGTGATTAATGTTATTGAAACAGGAGGTTTTATTTGAGCATAGGATTTTTGTAATAGGTAAATATCATTGTTTATTTCAGAATAATATTTTACATCTTTATTATCATCCTCAAATTTAACAACGGATTCAAAAAATTGATCTATATTATTGGTGATCTCTAACTTTACCAGCGCATCACGCATTTGAGAAACTTTACGAGGTTCACCCAATGTAAAAGTCTCCGGAAAAGAAGAGCAAATGTTATTGTATTTATTAATTAAGGTGCTTACTTCAGAGTAAAGCTGCTGATTATGTACTAACAAGGTATGTAGAGAATACGAAATAGCTTGATAATCCGTAGTTTCTACTTTGCTTTTTTTAACTTCTGGTGCTGCAAAAGCATTATTCAAGTTACTATTTATCTTATTTAAATACTGATTATTAATACTGTCATTCTTTTTTATTAATATTGGTGCTTGATTAATGATATAGTTAATACGATATATACCCTCTATCACTTGTCCTTTAAATTGTTCAGCGCTATAAGCATCTAGTCGATTTGGGTTATATAGGGATGTTGGTTTAATACCATGTTCAAGTAACTGGTCGTTTAAGGTAAAATAACATGTACGTAAATTTACATCGGAAAACAGATGATTTAATTCTAATTCACGCACTAATGTACAAATGCATGATATTTTTTCTTCATTTGTTTTTGATAGCAACATATTTTCATTATAGTCATCAATAGCTTGATAGCCATTTTGTTGTGCAATACTGCTAGCTGGAGCGAAGAAATAAAGCTTAACTTTTTCATGGCGAATCAAATTAAAAATATTATTTGCTAGTTCATTTAATCCATCTTCTGAATAATTAGCTATATTAACATTAGCGTGTCCACCAGCGCGTGCAAGGGCATGTTGCCGTGCATGTGCGATTTCAAACAAATATTCTGCTTTACTTGGACTGACAAGAAATTGATATTTTAGGCTGTCCAGATGCTCTCTCATATAAGCCCAAAACATGGACCCGAACCTGATAGAATTAACAATTTCTTCAAAATCAAGACTACAACAAACAATGTCATTTACTTGTTCCAATGTTAATTCATTAAAATATTTTATACTCTCTAAATAAGTTCTCTCAATTGCAAGCGGCATTAATTTTCCAATATAAGTTACAATTTCTTCAGTTTTAGTAGAGGAACTGACTTCAATTAAAGAAGAATTAGCTGGTAAACCATTAGAAACTGGCACTGCATTGAAAATAATCATTTCTAATGTATTTATAAAATTATAAACTATTTTTGATTTATGCAGCTTGCCAATCATAAACCCATCAAGATTATTATCTTTTTTAATTCGATACAGCAGTTCTTGTATCCCTTCTTTAGTAACGGCATCTTTATCTAAGGGAAAGCAATTACTATATTCTCTGAACACACCCTCTTTCAGACCAGAGCCGATTGTTAGTTTAGCAACACTTTTACTTAATAAACAATGAAAGGAAGTGAAGGCACTCATACTAAATGGTTTCGGTTTTTTTGATAGATATAAGTGACGCTGCATGAGATATGTTTCAGCCATAAATAAATCTTCGATACAGCCCGGTTCTCTATCGTTATAATGACGCCAATTCTCGTGTTTATAATCAAATAATTTGTAATCGATTAGCAATAGAAACCGCAGTTCATTAGGAATAAGGTTTAAATAAAACAATGGCGAATTATAAGGCAATGAAAGTTGTATATCGTTAGTATTGAGTTGCATTTCTTTTAAGTGTTCACTTTCGTTATTGGCAATACCAAGTCGATTACGGGGTATGTACATGTTATTGAAATAGACGCCTATTATCGCATTCTCAATTATTTCTGGATTATTCATTTTTGTTCTTATATTACTAAGTTCTTCTTTTTCCATATTGATTTCGATGATGCCGACGCTAGAAGCATAGAGGTTGCCGAGGTTATAAGCAGAGTTCTTGTATTTAACGACTTTCTGGTTAACGACTTCCTGCGCTTCTGTTAGAGTTTCATAACATTTAAATTTCCGTTCTTTGATATTCAATATTTTTTTTGCTACAGATTGCAATGTATTGATATTATTATAATGCTTACTTAAGAAAGCCTGGATTATAATGTACGTTTTCATTGTATTTATTCCTCGTTCCTACCATTATTTAAAAATTGTGTTTGTT
>Ga0207082_1068_pt1 | contig 22517 bp, 19 predicted proteins | sample Alteio_BWMinHeat_56_FD_153588 | JGI IMG/M metagenome (GOLD analysis project Ga0207082, IMG submission 153588) | Enriched cells from forest soil in Barre Woods Harvard Forest LTER site, Petersham, Massachusetts, United States -... | ecosystem: Environmental > Terrestrial > Soil > Temperate forest >...
TCTGAATCTATAAAAACTTAAGGATGAAGGACATGGACAAGATTATTACATCTGCAATCACAGCGTTGTTAACTCTAAGCACAGTAAGTACCGTCATCGCTGCAACTAATTCAGCGACAACGCAAAATACTGAAAAATGTTACGGAATTGCAAAGGCAGGAACGAATGATTGCGCCACCACAACTCAATCTTGTGCGGGTTCAGCCACTAAAGACAAACAATCTGATGCTTTTCTTTTTGTACCTAAAGGTCTTTGTAACAAAATTGCAGATGGAAGTCTAAAACCAAATAAAGAAAGTACAAAATAAATGATTATTGAAGTTATTACGATAACTCTTTGGGTTGGATGAAAGATACAAGTCCGGTTATAGAGATTAATAATATGAACAGCAGGAGTAACGTATGAAAAAAAGAATTTACATATATTTTCATTTTATGCGTATCGTTATTGCTTTCTTCTCTACCTATATATGCTGTAGAAACATTGACACTTGATTCTCAACATACCTATATTCTCTGGCATATCAATCATTTTGGTTTTTCCACTCAGACAGGGAAATGGTATACAAGTGGGACATTAATTATCGATAAAGACAAACCCCAACGACAAGTTTATAATGATTTTATAACGGCTGATGGTGAACGATTAAAGCTCTATTCACCGCATGCGCAGCTTGCTACACGAGTAAGCTCTAGGATGCTTGCGGGCAATGCTACTGAGGTGGCACTTGACATAAGTCAGGCAGGCATGACGTTTGAAGCGGGAGATCGTGCCGCTGTCTTACCTCAAAATAGCGAAACTGAAGTTGATTCCATTCTTAAAAAATATAAGCTCGTAGCAGATGATAAGATAGTGCTCAATCTAGAGTGGAGAAAATTTTTATCGCGTGAATGGAATGTAGATCTGACTTCAATGGAGATAAAAAAATTACTTAGGTATGCTGATCTTGATGGACTCAATAACACTAATGTTAAGATGGATTTAACCATTGATCATTTAACTCCATTGAAAACTAGGCTTTACTCTATCTCACCTATGCCTGAATCCAAATTTCAAGATATCATTCGCCTCACAGTCGGTAGCCATAGCTACAGCGATACATCAGGAATTCTACATGAGGGTATAGCATCCAGTTATCTGATTAAAGGAGATGCGCCTGTAAGGATCACAAAAGCGCCAGCACGATATTTCCATTTACCCAAAAATTCACAAATACCCATACTCATGTTTGCAGCAGGCACAGGTATTTCACCTTTTATGGGATTTATTAATGTACGCAAATTAGAAAATCCATCAGCTAAAAACTGGCTGTTTTATAGTGTTCAAGATAGTCAATCGTTTTATCATGCAGAGGAATTAGAAAATGCTCTCCGTGATGAAACACTGGATTTATCCGTCATTTTTTCCAGGGCAAAAGATTATGATACGGTGATATTCGATAAATCTACAAATCGCTTAAAACAGGGTAAACGATATAAAGGTAAGCACGTTGATGAATTAATTAAAGAAAATGCAGATGCAATTTCTGAACTGATTGTTCAACACAATGCCTATATTTACATTTGTGGCAATACTGGATTTGCAGGAGCGGTGAGGAAATCACTTGATACTGCATTGCAAAAAAATATTGCTAATGATAATGAGAGAAGAGATTATATCGATAGCTTGATTGCGAATCATCGTTACAATAGTGATATTTTTACACCTGCAGGGAGAGATACCAATCAATCCTACAAACAAATACTTCGATCGGAAGTTTCTTATCACAATAAGCTAAATGACTGCTGGGTCATACTGAATGGCAGTGTTTATGATATGACTAAGTTTATGCATATCCATCCAGGGGGAAGAAAGATTATCCAAGTCAGCGGTGGTTTAAATGGTTCAGCTGATTATAACCACATTCGACATAATATGGACCCACAGATTGAAGCATTACTTGGGCAATATAAGTTAGGTGTACTTAGTCAACCTACATTTAACTCTCCAGCGAATACCCGACTTTATAATACGTCAGTGAGCTTTCTGGAAGCTTTGCTTGAAATGGAAAATACGTTATCCAATAACACCCTTCTTTCGACCAGTAAATCACCCTATTTATGGCGTGAAACTTACAGTGTAGTTATTGAAGGACGCCTTGCTAGCTATGATGCTATCGGTGGGGTGGGTTCATTTAAATTCGTCTTTGGAACGATGCTTAAGGATTTATATGATGCAGTGCATTATCCAATTGCTAAATTGGATAACATCTATGACGAACTTGTTATCACAACGAGTGCGTGTGCACTTTATATCAGACAGGCTTCGTTAGGGAAGTTACCAGAAAATGAACTTAGTATACTAGAGAATATTTTTAAATCTATTATAGAAGCAACATTGAAATTTATTGGTAAAGTAAAAAGTAACGTTGTCAATTTGATTAAAGAAATGGAAAACAAGCAAGATGACATAGATATCACCGTTTTACAAACCAACATTAGAGGGGTTGAACAGTGCATGAACGAATATGCATTGGTCATTAAACATGTGCATACTGCTTTAAAACTTTCTTCTAATATAGATGAACAGCTGCAAAATGGTGATCTCAGGAATTCCCTAGGTGGTGGAGTCTGCCCGCTTGGATTTACGATTGAATCCGTTGCTAAACAAAAGCCCATATCAAGTACAGCAAAGATGGCGGAGATATTGACAGGCGCTAGGCAACAAGAATGTATTCCTACATCATCAGCACCAAACTATATTAAGCCTGTTGTTATTGCTGGAGCAGTGATTGGCGGAGCTCTTATTGGATATGGACTTGTTCGTAGGCTGTTTGGTAGCGGAGCTGCTACTCAGTTAAATAAAGATGCTGTTGAAACGCTAAGCAATCGATGCGCGAAGGGATTCGGATATTAAGCGTGATTGCAGTCTTGTTGCAGAAATGCAACATTGATGTGATCAGACGGGTGCATTGCGAGTAAAAACCCACTCTTCTTTGAGTGGGTTTTGCTCTCGCAGCTCAATGAATTTATATCAACATATACGCAAATATTATCCCAATGCTATCCTTTTTGAAGAAGTATTGTTTGAAAGGACACAGGAAAATAACATCAAAGATCTAATCAAAAATGCAATAAAAATAGCTCTTCCGAAACTGACGTGGTATGGTTTATTTTTTATGCAGTACAAAAAAGAGGGCAGCGTTAATGAACTCCTACCGCCACACGCTTTTTTTTTCAGAAAAGCAAAACTATGGTCGTGATGATGATATATCTCCAACGGAGTATAAAAAAATAACAGAAACGATAAATTCTTATTTTGAAATCTATGTTGAAAAAAACATAGAGCGCTTGTTAAGCAGCACAGATGATAAAAAAATGATTGCTGATTTGTTAAATACTAGCAAACAAACAACCAAAGCAGATTTTATGACTCAATTAACTAAGCAATATGGCACGAAGCCAAATAATGATGAAATAATCAAAATATTTATTTATTATTGGCGTCTTGCTAATGGTAAACTCCAACCACAAGATGAACTCATGTCGCATTTTAAAAAAATGAATCCTTGTATTACGGTGAAAGAATATAATGCAATAATTTCTAAAAAAATACCAGAACATACCTACACTTATTTAGCCAAAATTAAAAGAGGTGAATTAAGGCACTCACATTAGAGAGAGTATGTGTCATTTGATCTGTGTCAATAGAATTTTAAATTTGAGACCTTACATTTTTGAAAATTAATTTGGTATGACACAATTTAGGATTATATATAATAACTGCTTCATCAGAATGTATATTTTGTATTTTGCGTTTTCCAGGGCCAATTCACAATGTTGTTTCAGTTTCACTGAGTTTACGAATAATAAAATCCGGATGTTGAATAGGGTTTGCTACAATTCCAATATCAATGTTTAGGTCTATAACTTGTTGAGTAATGGTATCAGATGCGTAATTGCAAATTTCAACATCTAATTGAGAATATTTCCCGCTTAAAAATTTTTAAACTCTGTTTTCTCGCTCAGTGCGGATGATTTGTATCTTGTAAACGTCTGACGCGTTCGGAAACTTCATAAGATATTTTTGCCATATCTTGTTTCTTTAATTTGTAAGTATCAACCAACAAATCACCACCTACATAGACCCTGGCTATATTCATCGCATTACAGGCTAAGACTACAGCAGCGTAGGGGTCGATAACAGGACCGCGCTCAACCAGCTTTGGATCAATAACAATAATATCACCAAACTTGCCAATTTCGATGCTTCCCACTTTGTCTTCTATTCCCAATACCTCAGCACTTCCGATAGTGTGAAAGCGTAGTACATCAATAGGTTGTAAAATTTTAGCGCTTTCGTATTTTGCGCGAATCAAATAAAGACCTGTACGCATGTTTTCAAATGGATCTGGTAAATCAGAACTTCCCTCGCCATCAACACCCATGCCTACCTTGATTCCCAGCTTTCGATATTTTGGAATATCTGCGATGCCGGATGCTAGCCGTCCATTCGACATGGGATTCCAGATCATCCCTGAGCCAGCAGTGGCAACAGTTTTAAGAATGGCATCATTAACATGAATAAAATGGCCAAAACTGACGTTTGCACCAAGAATATTTGCACTAGTAATGTATTGGAAGGTATTGCGCTGCATTTGCGCATTCACAGGAGATTCAAGGAAATGAATCTGCGAGTAAAGATTATAATCGTGCATGAACGAGGCATCGAGCTTAAAAGATTGGAGATTTTTTATCCAGCCGGAATAAGCCATCTTGAGGACTGTTGGGTGAGATATATCCTTTTTTGCATAAGCTAGAAATTTTTCTAGATTTGCTTGTTTAACTTTTGGTGTTGAATTTCCAGACGGCTCATAAGAATGAATAAAACGGATGCCGGAGTCAAGTTCAGCGCGCCACTGATATTCAGCAAAAGCCTCATCATCATTCCTAGCATACGTGAAATTATAAACGGAAGTAATTCCATGGACCAGATGATCGAGCGCCCCTTCCAGTGTAAACCAATAATAATCCTCTGGTTTAGTGCCAAGTTCGCGGTTTTCAAGTACCCCTACCCATCCTGTCATCATAGGATATTCATAAACATATTGATCTGTCGCTAGGCCACGAAAAGCACTTTCTGAGAGATGACTATGTGCCGAAATAAACCCAGGCAGAACGAATTTGCCTTTAGCATCGTAAATACTTTGCGCTGTGGTGCCAGCAGGGGGATTGCCTTTACCGATTGCTTTAATTTTTCCATCATCACTCACCAGAATATAACCTACGAAAGGTTTGTCCTCATTAGCTTTCATGGTAAGTTGTATACCATTTATAATAAGTAGTTTGTTTGCACTAAACGAGCAACAAGAAAATAAAAAAGTCATAACAGCAAGTACATAAAAATAACAGCGATATGAACAAATCATTTATTCAAATTCCACATTTTTTCGATTAAAATTTTTCCTGGAGGCAACGTGATTTATGCAAATTATTTCGTGCCAGCGACTACATAGCTAGCGGGTTATTGTCTATTCTTTTAATACTATCCGCAAATATTTAAACAGTGCTTTTTCAGCACCCGTATTCTTGTTATTTTTCTTATCCTGCTTTGCCTTGCGAGTCAGTTGTCGCAATTGTTGTCTTTCAGCTTCAGGATGCTCACTTAAAAAGTAGTTTAACGCATCATCCCCAGCTGAAATTAATTTATCTCGCCATTGCTCAGTCTGATGAAATTGCACGGTACTTTTTTTATGGCCGAGTTGGATGCGTTTCAAAGACAGTTGAATGTTTTTATGATCAATTTCACGCATAATTTTTCCTATATATTGTAATTGACGCCTTTTAGCCTCATTAGATGTTAATGATTTTGCGTGCTGAATAGCTGTCAGCAAACTCTCTGGCAAATCTATTGCTGATAGCTGTGATTCATTTAATTTCATTAAAGATTCTCCAATCCTTTGCAAAGCAAGCATATCTTTTTTACGCTGTGATTTACTTTCTTTATCCGGTTGTTGTGGTTCAGATTGAGGCATTGGATTAGATTCCACTCATTGCTATTATATTAATAAGATATTGTACTATATCATATTGTAAAGAATAGCCAGTAACAGAAGTGAGAAGAAACTAATATTTCTTGGACACAGCTTGCAGCAAGAGCATATCGATCCACAAGCAACATTATCACTTTAAATCAACCAGTTAATCTTTAGCTAGCTTACTGACAAACATCAACTTATAATTTATCCCAATTTTGGGATATTTGAGGTATAATAATATATGAGAAAAGACGTTGTGTGGGTTGGTAACTCGCTAGAGGACTTAGTTGAGTTTCCAGAGGAAGTACAAGATGAAATTGGATATGCATTGTATGAGGCACAACTAGGTTTAAAGCCTAAAAATGCAAAACTATTAACAGAAATAAGTGGGGGAGTCATGGAGATAGTATCAGACTTTGATAGAAACACATATAGAGCTGTCTATGCCGTAAAAATAGGCGATGTGATTTATGTCTTGCATTGTTTTCAGAAAAAATCAAAACATGGCATAGCCACACCAAAACAAGAACTAGACTTAATAAAACAGCGCCTAAAAGATGCAAAGCACCTTGAAAAAGAACGTGGGGAGTAAATATGAGCGACAAAATAAAATTCACTAAAAGCAGTGGTAATGTCTATGAAGATATGGGATTTAAAGATGCGAAAGAGCGTCTTGTTAAAGCTGACCTTGCCATTAAGATTAACCAAATTATTAAAGATAGAGGCTATAAACAAGATGAGGCCGCCGACGTTCTTGGCATTAATCAACCGAAAGTATCTGCGATTGCTAATGGCAGATTAAAAGATTTTTCCATTGAGAGGTTGATCGAGTTTCTAAATAAATTAGATCAAGACGTCAAAATAGTTATTCATGAAAAACCAAAAAACAAAAAGAGACCCGCATTATTCGAAGTTGCAGCAGCATAAAGATGCTTCAATATTGCCATTTAATTAAAAAATAAACTTACCAGAGTCCAGCCAAGCCTAGGGATGTACACCCGAAAAGTTAGTCTGCTCCTCAACTAACCTGGCTGCTTAGAGCCTGTTGATACCTTCATGTTTGACAGCGGTTACAATACACTGTGCTACGTTGCCCAATCTGCATAAGTTGCAATGTGGAATGACATACTACACATGGCAATCCATCACGTCCATATGCTTTAAGCTGGTTAGAAAAATAACCAGGTTTACCATCGCTATTGATAAAATCTTTCAATGTAGTACCGCCTTGCTTAATGGCGCATCGTAAAATCTCTTTAATTGATTTTACCAATTTATCTAAGCGCTCTATTGATACTGATTTTGCGGGAACAGCGGGATAGATACCTGCTTCAAACAATGCTTCAGTTGCATAAATATTACCAATCCCCGTAACAATTTTACTGTCCATCAAGAATGATTTAATGGGCATCACTCTGTTTTGCGCTCGCAGCCAAAGATACTTGCTAGAAAATCCTTTGGTTAATGGCTCTATGCCTAAATTTTTTAGCAAACAATGATTACCAGGATCGCCTTCTACCCACAAGAAAGCTCCAAAGCGCCTAGGATCAGTAAAGCGTAAGACTTTGTTGTTATGGAATACAAGATCAACATGATCATGTTTATTTGGCAGGCACTCCTCAGCAAGTATGCGCAAATTACCCGACATGCCAAGATGAATAATGATTGCGCCACTATGAGTTTTAAGCAGTAGATATTTTCCCATGCGTTCAATATGGATGATGGTTTTACCGAGCAGTATTTGCTGGATGTCAGTCGGTATGGGCCAACGTAATTGGTATTGTCGTACTATGACCTTTGCAATAGTTTGCTGCTTGACGTGCGGTATAATACCACGCATGGTTGTTTCAACTTCGGGTAATTCAGGCATGATATTACTCTATAATTATTGGCATCAGAAAAACAATATGCACGTAATTTTTTCAAATCGCTATGGTAATACAATGGTTTTAGAAAGTATGTTCATATTTATTTTTATATCCATAATGACAAAAAACAGATGTTACTGTTTAAAAATTAATCATAGCATGAAATAATACCATCTCGTCATCTTGTGATCATACAAAATACATAGCTAACGAGGTAAAAAATATGTTGCATCGATGGGACAGAATACATACTGGGGATTCATTGACCAACCAGCCGCTATATAACAAGTTAATGAATTTTATAAGAAAAAACAGGGCTATCCCCGATTTTCTGCTGTTAATTAGCCAACATGAGGACTTAATTGCTAAAACTGTATCACTGCGACAGGCGATTGAACAAGGTGATGGTGCGGCTCCCATTTTTAATGATGCCCATTGTTTACCTTACTTACTCTATTTATTAGTAGAAGACAAACCGATCCATGATGAACAAGGATTAACGGCGTTACTATTTTTAATGTCGAAAATCAAAAATAACTATCAAGAGATTCAAGTTTTTGATATTAGCAAAGACAAAGAATTATCTAGCAATTTTATCAGGCAGGTGGCTTTGTACGGAGATGACCGTGGTTATGCCATAGATCAAGTGGCATTCCTACGGGAGATAGAAACTTATTCTGGTACCGATGCTTGGCTTATCTCAATTCCACCTTCTCAGGATGAAGTGGAAAAACAATTTTTAGACCAAATTTATGCCGGTACCTTATATTTTAGTGCCCAAATAAATGATCGTCGGCTGATACCATCAGTTAAAATGATGAACTGGTTATCCCGACAATTGAATCCATCCCCTGTGCAATTTTACCCTATATTTGGAACGATTAATCTAGGCACGCTAAACAAACTACATGCAGCGCTGTTCCATCCTCTTCAATTGCATGGCGGTCAGTTTGTCAGAAACAATTTAGAGTCGGCTCATGATCGGCAGTTAAGCCCTCTCGCTATTCTTCTACACGATATTTATCATGCTTATTCTGGGACCTTGTTAACGCAGCAGGAGCACTATTTTTTGTATCAATTTTTTTTGCCGTGCCTCAACAAGATATGCGATATGTTGAGGGCAAAACAGAACGTTGAAGATGAAGAAGCATTATTAGTTTCTTATCTTAATGACGTATGTTATCGATTAAATGATATGGATGTTGGTATACTTGCAAGTAAAGAAAATACGCAGGATCATTTATTTTATCAGTGGCTGCAGAAGATTTTCACTATTACGGGTATATATATTTCACATACTTCTACTCAGAATTTTTCGGACCTCACGGATTTCTACTATGCTTTTTATAAGGCCTACTCCATTGAGAGCAGAGAAAATTTTCTCTCCAACGGCGTAGACATGAATCTAATCATGGAATTTTTTGAGAGGTATAATCAACGTGTTGCGCTGCCTATAAAAAACTTTATATTAAAAAACCAGCACCAGTCTTTTCCCATACCATTTAATCCTACAGTTATCGAGATATTTTGTGATCAACAGCAGATAGCAAAAGGTACACCCTCTTTACTGGATTTATTCTTTAACCTACTACAAGAATGCCAGACTGTTTCAACACTATATGAGCAGTTAATGCAAAACAAAAATAGAACATTATGTTTGGCATTGATGCACGCCGGTTTTTGTTATGTTCTACCCGGTGCTATCGATTTAAAACAAGAGGATATTGTAGTCATGCAACAAATTATTGCAACAAAAAAGCATATCGCTTCTCAAAAAGAAAGTTCCTACTGGAATCAAATCACTTTGTTCAGTCAATCCTGTGTTAAAAACGTAATAGATTGGATGCAGCCGGCTGTTGAGCATAGCAGTAAAACGAGTAAAAAATAGTCTAAAGAGTGTTATACGTAAGACATTGAATTTATAAAATTATTAATTAGAAGGAATAAGGATGTTACACAATACACAAGAACAAACTATCAATTTTAATGAATCAGTCGTAAAAGCGCGCTCGTTCAATAATGATTACCAAAGCCCTATTCCTATGATCATGAAAGGTTTATTACGAGATGGGGCTGTACACAGTTGGACTGGTTATTTTGGCAAGCCTTTCAATATTACCTATACATTTTCTCCCTCGGCTCAAGAATTTTTGCAGCTTTATCATTATTTAGAATCTGTGAAATTTCATTTAACCCACACTTGTAATGATTTTTATGGGATAAATTACCTCGATCATGATAAAAAGGCGATGATGGTTACTGCATTTAAAACGTGGGAGGGATATGCAAATATAAGATTCACAGAGGATAATAGAAATCCTTTATTAGCTATTTATGTATACAATCCTGCTGCGGGATATGGTCAGGCAAGACATACAAATGCGGTTACAACATACAGTAATTCCATAATAGAGATGGGTGGTATAGGTTTCAATCAATATTTCTTTTCGACGTTTCCAATTACCGAAACCACGATGTTAGAACTACGAGCTAGTAATTATAAAGTGATGCTACATGAAATCGGACATGCTTTAAAGCTAGCTCATCCCTTTAGGCATGAATTTGATTATTTTGGCGTTGAGGGAGAAGCAGCGTATACCTCCTCATCGATAATGAACTATGATATCGAGTATTATCAAGGCTTGCCAGTTATCCCTACTACACCAATGCCTTATGATATTGAGGCGGTGAGATTGCTGTATGGCAATAATCTATTTTCAGGTAGGGGCGATACACTCTATAACTTGGAAGATTATCTTCCCTCGTCGCGCTATGACAACCAAACTCAACACTATCTCAGCCAAACGTATAAAACGATAGCTTCTTTACCCTGGGATAACCAAGGGGTAGATACGTTATCCACTCAAGGCATAGCGGTACGGCACATAGGAAATAAAGTTAATATCATTAACCTACGTCCTTTTTCACGTAGTTATTTTGAAACCGGTTTTATTGCCATGCCTAATATACAAATAGAAAATGTCATTCTGACTAGTGAGGAATCGAATGGAAAATATCGAATTGTATTAAACACACAGGATAACATAGTGGACATGGGAAGCAGCGCTGCATCTACGATCATTTTGAATCCCACTAATACAGGGCATGATACTGTCCTGCATTTCAACACCGCTATACATCAATTAATTCTAGAGCAACCCTTAGGTAAGGCTAGGGTAGAATGGCATATGCGTTCTATAGGGTTGCACAATGTTACTTTAGCTGGTTATAAATACAGTTATACTCATAGCACTAGAATAGATTTTGATCCCTACAACCACATCGTATTGGCTGATGTTCATCCTCTGGATCTGGGATATAGGCCCATTCGAGTTAAACAACAAAATGAATTAGACGTTTTATTAAAATCACGAGAAGTAGATAATGTCGCAAATAATTTTTTTGATGCAGCTGTTGAGTTTCCTGAAGAATTATTTCAAGATTTCCAATCTGCATTTGTTCGAGGGACATTCCTAACTTTTATAACACAGTTAAGTGATGAAACGTTAAAAAAATACCAGTGTTCTGAGCAGCAAATAGTAATGGCTCACCGTGTTTTGCAAGCATGCATTACCTTATACACGGGCTCTATGCTATCTTCCTTGGCAGGTTCGTTAGCAATTAGTTTGATACGATATATAGGTCTCAGTGAGCAAAACGCTCTATTAGCCGGTATGATCACTGCCGATGTGGTAGGCATGGCATCTAATTTCACTCCATTAGGTATGTTGAAAACTGCAGTTTCAGGTTTTGGCACATACGCGGGTTCTTATTGCACACTGTGGTGCAAAAAAAAGGTTGATCATTATAGGGATCCTGCAGTGAGCAGTAACAAACTTCTTTCAAAACCATCAAATTTTTAGCAAGCCCTGCATTGTGGAATGCACCCACATGGATTGATATTGAATGTAAACTCATAATTTATCATCACCTAATTCAATTAATTCATTACATTTTATAAATTGAATCAAGCTATATTCAAAGGAAGTGGTACCTCAACTTTTTTGAGGCACCACCTCCAACGTTACCTAATCCTATTTTTGAGATGTTGAGGAGAATACAATGTCATTAGTCAGTGCTTATAATGAATGGGATCCCATAGAGGAAATCATTGTAGGCTCAGCCTTACATGCAGCTATGCCTAATGAGGATAAAGGATTTAAAACTATTCAAAAGACAACTCATGACCTATTTGACTCGATTCGTCCTGGCGCATTCCATCAAAAAATTATCGATGAAACGGAAGACGATATCCAAGCATTTGTAGATGAGTTAAAGAAATTAGCTATTCAGGTTAGAAGACCTGACCCAATAAAATTTAAAGATAAATTTAAAACATTAGATTGGGAAGCAGAACATTATTTCTGCTACTGTCCAAGAGATATTTTATTAACGATAGGAGATATGATTATTGAAACTCCAAATGTTTTTCGTTCTCGGTATTTTGAAACGTTTGCATATAAAGATATTCTTTTAGATTATATGCGAAGTGGATCTAAATGGATATCAGCGCCCAAACCAAGATTGTTAAATGAAATTTATAATGATTCAGATCCGAATCAATCTGCATTAATGAACTTAGAACCTGTTTTTGATGCAGCGAATGTCCTAAGAGCGGGACAAGATATTTTTTATCTTGTGTCTGATTCGGGAAATGAATTGGGTTTTCAGTGGCTACAAAATATATTAGGCAAGCAATACCGAGTACATCCTTGCCGTAACCTTTATTCGTCTATGCATATCGATTCGACACTTTGTTTACTCAAACCAGGGTTAGCATTAGTTAATCCATCAAGAGTGACAGACGATAATTTGCCACCACTTTTAAGGAATTGGGATAAATTAATAGCACCTGAAATGGTTGAGTATACGTATTCAGATGCGGGTTCATTCTCAACAAAATGGTTAGGGATGAATTTACTTATGTTAGCTCCCACTGTAGCTGTTGTTGACAAATTTCAATTACCGTTAATAAAACTATTAGAAAAAAATGGTATTGACGTCATACCACTTATTTTAAGGCATGGAAGAACATTGGGGGGAGGTTTTCATTGCATTACATTGGATGTGAAGAGAAAAGGAAAATTAGAAAATTATTTCTAGTAACCATGATATTTCGGTGGCACCTCAAAGAAGTTGATTTTATTATTTTTGATTCTTGGAAAACGGGCAGGACGCTCGTTTTAGCGATACTCGGAATGGAGCCATGTATCGCGACCAAGAATCAAAAATAATAAAATCAACTTCTTTGAGGTGCCACCAATATTTCTTAGGAATATAGATATGCTAAAATTAATTATTCCAAATGTACATGAGCTTTATCAAACAGAAGGTTATCAAATTAATCAAGAAGATGCTATTGCTCGTCTATTCTATAATTTACGTTTTTTATGGTTAGTAGAACCAGGCGATGTCATTCTTTTGCCCGAATTGCCGACAAATGAATTTATATCTTATTTAGCTCGCTTAAAACAAATGGATCCAGATTCATTAACAATAGTAACATGGCGAGGCGAACTTAATGCGATTTTCTCCGATGTACTCGATGATCCTTTGCTCATCAACCAGTTAAAAAAAATTACCTCACTTTCGACATCCTGGTCTATTCATACTTGTTATTTTAATCAGGCAGTGTTAAAACTTGCTGATAAATTAAATATTTTTCTATCTCCAAAATGGCGTATCCTTGTAAAAAATGATTTTATTAAACAAATAAACAGCAAGGTTAAATTCAGAACTATTGCTTTAAACCACAAGTTACCGCTACCTCATGGCCAAGTGTGTACAACCTCCGCATGCCTCAAGCAAGCCATTCAATCTCTACTCAAAATGACGGGACAGGTTATCGTAAAACAGGACTATAATGGCGGGGGGAGAGGTAATATTGGCATTACAATACACTCATCAGCGACATTTGCAGGTGTTACTAAGACAATTATAATTAACAATGGTCAATCTGTAGATGAACTCGCTAATCAGATATGGCAAAACTATGTCTATGATCTCAATTACCAACTCATAGCGGAAGTGTATTACCCAAACACAGGCACATTTACCGCTATGCTGTGGATTCCAGCGTTAGGTCAAACTCCCAGGCTATTACATTATAGTGAAATACGCATGGAATCTACGTGGGTCGGGGTACAAATTCCAGCACATTCTCTTTCACCTGAGAATGTCGATACACTTAAGAATACGTCCATGCAACTAGCGTATATTGTCCAAAAGAGTGGCTACCACGGATTCCTCTGTTGCGATGCAATTCGTACGTGTAGTAATCAGATTTTATTTACTGAAATGAATGTTCGTCCTGGAGCTGAGACTCACGCGCATGTATTAGCAGCTAAACTTTTTGGATCAGATTATCCGAATCACACTACCCTATTGACACGAAAAGGAATACATATCGCCTCATTTGCCCATGTGCATCAACTTTTACAAAAACACGGCTTGTTATTAAAACCGCATTGTCAGAGCGGGGTCGCCCTCCTTACCATAGATGATAGGTATTCTAAACAGGCTGAATATTTAGTAGCAGCCCCTGATTTAGTAAGTGCTTATGCCCTAGAAAGTCGATTGCTACAACTGTTGTGAATGGGTAACCATAATAAACGAGTGCGGGGTGAGCCCCGGCAACAAGTGCGGGGCAAGCCCCGGCAACAAGTGCGGGGCAAGCTTTTGGAAACCAGATTGGATATATTCTGCAACAAATTGCAGGGTTTATGCGCTAATATATCGAATCAATTATTGTAGTGATAAAAAATGATGAGATTACTGAGTCCACAATTACAAACATTTCTTGCCATTGTTAAATATAAAACAGTGCATGCAGCAGCTAGCGAACTTCATCTTACACAAACTGCAGTTACACAGCGAATACGAGTACTCGAAACACGATTAATGACATCATTATTTGTTCGTTCACGACGCGGAATGCTATTAACAATTGAAGGAGAAGCCTTGCTGCGTTATTGTCATGAAGTACAAGAATTAGAAGGAGAAACACTATCTTGTATTACCGGTGCAGGTATAGAAAAAAATATTTCTATTTGTATGACCGGCCCTACGACTATTATGCATTCACGAATCATTCCTGATTGTATAACGGTAATGAAACAGTTTCCTCGTCTGCTACTACAATTTGATATCAATGATAATGAAAATAGAGTAAAGTCATTGCGTCGTGGCGAAAGCCAATTAGCCATTATCGAGCACAGTTCTCTCTCTGAAGAAATGGAAAAAAAAGATTTAAAACTCGAACATTATATTCTAGTTGCATCACCTAAATGGAAAAAACGAGGATTACGAGATATCATTAAAAATGAACGGATTATTGATTTTGATCCACAAGATAAAATGACTTTTGATTATTTAAAACACTATGACTTATTTGATCTTGCAAACAAAGATCGCCATTTTGCCAATAGAACAGACACATTAGCTCTTATGGTTGCTAACGAGTTGGGGTATGGCGTACTTCCTTCTGAATTTGCAAAACCGTACTTAGATAAAAAATACTTAATTACCCTGAATGCCGGTAAATCCTATCCTCATTTGCTTGCTCTTGCATGGTTTCCGCGTCATCAACAACCAAAATATTTTGCAGCACTAATTAATGTTTGCACATAGATATGACCTAAGGAGCTGTCAAAAAATAACTTACCTTTCTTTTTGCCTGCTTGGTCGCAAAACATGTTTCGCTCCAAGTTTTGCTAGAGCGGACTCCTGTCCGCTCTCCCTCTCAGGCAAAAAGAAAGGCAAGTTATTTTTTGACAGCTCCTAACAAATTTTGCACTCCCTGACAGGGGCTAGGATGTCGTTATGAATAAATGGTAATATTGGTTTTATCATGCTATATAGCTATAAAATAATTGTTGAGGAAAATGTATGAATCAATCATTTCAATCACGTAATAAACTCTATCGATCAAGAAAAGAACGCATGATTGCAGGTGTTTGTGGGGGCTTAGCTGAACACTTTAATATGGATCCCACCTGGATTAGATTACTATTTATTTTATTTTTTTTTGCGGGAGGGTGTGCCTTCCTGATATACATCATTATGTGGTTAATTGTGCCTCTTGCACCAGCAAATATGATTTGAGGATGTTGTGATCTTGCTAACACGGCAAGCCGTGGTGCAGATGAGTTGCGCGCAATGAGGATGGCAATGGTTTCCACGAGGTATATAAGCATACGAGGTCCCCTATGATGGGTAGGGAAAATAGAAAATTACCGAGTCAACCACCTTATGTCGAAGCATTAGTACTTGACCAAGAAGGCCATCTTCATACCTGGAATCAGGGACAGGTAAATGTACCCGTCACCCTAACGTATAGTTTCAAAGGTCCTGCTATAACTCAGCGTGATCATGGCAAATCGAACTTTATGGGTTTGCTTAACGATCAAATAACAGTAAATAAGCTGCATAGCTTTGGCTACAGCAATCCTTCAGTACTGAGTACTGAACTACAAAAGTTGTTTAGATATACCATGCAGAAGTGGTCTAGCGTGGGGAATATCAAATTTGTAGAAAATGACAATAATGCTCAGTTAGTTATTCTAGAAGCAGAAGGTCATCCATCAGCCCTTGCAACTACCGCGGAATCTTTAATTCCACACTGTACCCCTTTTATTGAGCACGACAATCCGGTGACTCCGTTCAAATGTTACCAAATGAAAACAAAGAATTATCTAATCATTAGTCGTGATGGTTACTTTCATTCGTTGAGTAATTATGGCTTGGCTTCAACCTTTGCCAATGGTCTGCATGAAATGGGACATGTATTAGGATTGATGCATCCTTTTGAAAGTGAAATCATTCGTGATTACCCACATACTAAAATGCTTTCTGTAGTTAATTACGAAGAAAACGAATATCGTCTTGACCAGGGGCAGGTAATAAGTGAACGGTATTTGGTAGTATCCCCATCTACCTATGATATTCACGCGGTACAGTTTTTGTATGGAGCCCCTACCCATGTGGGCAGAGGAAATGATGTCTATAATTTGACTGCGTACGCAATGCATGCTTACGAATTTGCAACACCTACAACATGGTGGGCTCAGCGTATGCCTACCTTTGAGACAATCTGGGATTCTGCTGGGGTGGATACGTTATCCGTACACGGTACAACCGATGATGTCATGCTTAATTTAAATTCAGGCCCTGCTTATCGCTCGCAACTCAATCATCACCATATTGTTTTGATGGGAGACTTTGAAAATATCCGTGGTGGTAGTGGTAGGCATAACATTATTTTAAATAAATTAGACAATGTTGTCGATATTCGCTATAGCGAAAAACAAAATGTTATCACCACCTTCTTTCCCGAAACCGGCCGTGATGTTGTCCTTGGTTTTAAGCCGAGGATTGATCAATTGATACTGGAACATGACCTCACGTCCACACCCTTTGAGTATGCTTTAAAACATACTGGCGCGATGAATGTTACTATTGCAAGTGAAACAATTTTTATTCAATCTGGCACTGCTATTACGTTAAACTCAAAGCATTTTGTTTTATTAGCAGAGATTAATTCACAAGATATTAGCTTGCATGACATCACCGTAAAAGCTGTGGGTAAAGCAGATGCCTTGCAACAAAAACAACTTCTCGCCTCTAACTCGGTAGCTGACTTACCGTGGACTTGTGGAGGTGCTTTTGCCTACGGAGCGTTGACAACGCTGATACTCGATATGACTGAATACACTTTGAAACAAAAATTACATTATTCCGCAGATACAATAAAATTTATATGTCTCACTATGCAATGTTCGATTGCACTTTGTTCAGGATCGCTAACGAGTGCAAGCACGTCACTGACTATTGCAAAGGTAGGTGACTATTTTGGTCTCTCTCGAGAATCTAAGCATTATTTACATGCAGCCGCTTATGCAGCCACGTCCTATGTTTTTTGGACATCACCTATAGGTATTCTTAAATTAGGTGCAAATATAATCAGTGCATGCATAGGTAGTTTCGCAGGAAGCAAATTAAGCTTTTTTGCAAAGAAAGGCGTAGATCGTGTATTTGATTATGTACCTCATTATAGCTTGCATGCTCATCATCATTAAATTCCATATCGCAATCGCAGAAAAATAACTAAATAAGTTGATTCGACTTAAGATTTCGAAAAGGTTGTCTATGTTAGAATGTACCTCTAATATTGATGTCATTATAAATAAAAAATGAGGAGTGGGTCCATGCTATGTCGTGATATAATAGGTATAATCAATGGGTTAACAACTGATCAGAAAAGCACGACACCCTCTTGCGAGATAGCATGCAGAAAAATTGGCCGGGTACTCGCAATAAGTCAGTCAAAAATCGACGAGGATCTTCAACAAAATACGAATCATTATTTATTATTAAAAGACTATTTGTCACGATTAAAAAGAAAAGCAACTACGTTACCACCACATGCTAATGAGGAAAACTCTAGACAAGGGGATCGAGGGGATAATCGATCACTGATGATAATGGAGTCGGATGCATCGAACGATGCAAATCCATGTGCTGAATTATCTGACGAGTTATTAACTATAGCCAAAGATGAAAAAGAATTTCAGGATTTTACCGATCGCCTTAGTCAATCGCTCTCTTTTGGTATTCTTGAATCCCTACGCATACTACCGCTGTTGCCGTTATCGGATCATCCAACTATATGTAATAAAATTAATGATAAATATCATCGACCAAAGGACAAACCCTCTTATACAGAAGAGATTCCACCACTCATAAAACAGATTACATCAGGAATTCAGACAATTACTACAGCCGAAGCCAATCAGAATGCAACGGCTGTGTCAAAACTTGCTACTGACATTACCGATTTAGTAAAACATTTAATAACCGTGTGTAATCATGCCAATCAACAAGAAGAACTACAACTTAATTGTATTAATTATATCAAAACATATAAACCTATTTTAAATAATATTCTGGCATTGTTAACATTGCACAGCAATAACAGCGACAACATGAAAAATATGCTGAAGAGCGTCTGCGATGCCATGGAGAAATCCTTTTTAGATTATATTGAGTCAACGTTGCGTTATTGCTTTGGCTTCGGATTGCAGGAAAATAAGCCACCTCAAACAACACCTCTGATATCAGCAATATGGGACTTGGACAATACAGACTTTAAATTCAGAGATGAATGGTTGATGTTTATTACTAAAATTAACAAAAAGAACAATAAAAATAAGAATACATATGAAATAAAAGAGTATATTGAAAATTTAGATAACTTAATCCAAGCCACCGAAAACGTATTATTACATAAGGGTAAGCAACTAGCGGATAAACTAACAAATATAAATTATAAGACAGATGTAACTGTTTTTCTGGCAAACTTAAAAGCCACCAGGAATCATATTTTACAAGAATGGAGCATACATTGGACAGAAGGAGAAAGTCATACTGGACAATACGGATATGTCAATGTGGGTCTTTATTTACATCGTCGCACTAAGGCAGTAATAAATGAAATTAAAAATGTAAAAAACGCTTGTAATAAGGAATTATCAAGACTATTAACAACAACATGCCAAGAAAATGTCGATGAAATCAAGAAGAATAGTAAAAATTTGAAACAGAAACCATTTAACTGGAATCAAGTATTCTCTTCAGATTCGCAAGATAATCAGCCCCATGGGCAGAGTAAAATCCGTAGTGCCATCATTACCGTAAAAAGAACTCTAAATTTCACTCCTAACATTCCATCTACAGAGGAAAATCGTGCTCATACTCCATCATCTACAAATGATATAAATTCATTGCTCGTTCCTGATAAAGAGGAACAAAATAGCAATACTATACTTGAAAAACCTATAGTCAATTCTATTGAACAATACTCTTTTATTGATCGTACCAAATCGGTTATACAGGGATATGCAGATCAATTATTAGGAGTGAATGCACTTGATGAAAGTCTTGATCAAGTCAGAGGCTTTTTTTCTATACAAATGGGTCGCATTCAAGATATTTTTCATCGAAACCGAGCAATGGTGAATTTTCTATCAAAGGAAAGTACACTACAAAAAACAGGGAATAGTGAATCAAATAAACATGCTTCTTTTAAAGAAGAAATCTATCAGGTTATTTATGTAGAGAAAAATGCTCAACTCATAAAAGATACTCTTAAAGCATTTAATGGAAAATTCATTACCTTTCTAAACCTACTTCATCGGCCGAAGACAACCGACATCATGCTTAGAGTATCATCATTCTTGAATCAGTTTAATGATGATAGTTTTAATGATAATAGTTCGAGTAAAACATCAAAAGACTATGTAGACATTTTAATGAAAATATATATTAATATTACCGCACTACGACATACAAATCATTATTTAGACCGCTTGTATGCAGAAAAATTAGAAATCTTATGCTATAAAATTGTTGAGACTCATGTTCTTCATAAAAATGACAAGCTTGGTTTAGATTTTAGTGAAGAACAATTATTTTCTGTGAAGAGCGTAATTTTTGCTGTTCAAGCCAAAGACAATGATCGTGCAAAAAACCTGATGACTCATCTTGAACGCAAAATTCAATATCGACAACGTGCACCAGAGAATGTGAGTCAGTTATTATTGGGCAACACGGAGCAGGATAGTCATGACCTTAGTCTCCACCACCTCCCCTCTTATTCTCAGCAAACCAATTCAGCACATAATATTCATATTTTCATGCAATCGTTCATTAAAAGCATGGAATCGCATACAATTGCTACGTATGCAATTAACAGCGGGTTATTACAAACGAAACCCACCGCGATCTCTAAACTAAGTGGTGTAGCAGCAGGCATCATAGGTGCAGTGGGATTACCAGGTGCTGCCGCTGTAGCAATAGCAGGCGGTGCAATTGACGACCATATTCAGGGTGTTACTGCAAATGCAATTGTACAACACACACCTGATTTATTTGAGTGGTTAAGAATCATTAGCAAAGAACTAGCTCCTCAGTTAGCGCGTATGTTTAGAACACAGCTAGTGAATATGGCCAATGATGCTGACGTCAGACGATTTGCAACGTTTTGTCAGATGCGTATGTTTAGTGCATTAAAAGAAAATCCTGAATGGGGAAAGGGACTCACATTAATCAATGAATTTTTAATCACTGCTGTTTTTAGGCAAACAGATAAACTAACCTCTATTCCTTTTAGAGAAGACCATTATGATGTAAAAAACAATGTTTTAGGTGAGAAAGCCACTTTTCAATCCATGGTGGCGAGTGTCGGGATATCAACTCAAACAAATTGTGATTTACAACAACATCGCAGTACGGTGTCTGAGAAAATTGTATTTTTAAACCCTAGAGTAAAACGGAGAAATAAAGATAATAAAAAAGAAGATGAATTCAAATCGAATCGATTAAATATCTATGGTCTGATTGATGTAGAGCCTGAATTTGCAAAAAAACTGGCTGACAGGACTAATAGGAATCCATATCCATATAACAATAAGAACAAATACTACGATCGATTTTTTCCTGGCAATACAAATAAACCTAAACAGACTTTGGGCGGGTTTTTACAACAGTGTGATGAGCAGTTACAAGATACAAAGTATATGACGCCGTCTAATTGAGCTATAGACCTTCAGATAAGTATCTGAAGGTCTATATCACAAAACAAATTGATTTCCGCTGGAGTATGTTATAGCGGCGGACTAGCTAGAATGCCGCTATAATCAATGTAGCTTAGGCACACAGGAAGAACTCCTGTGTGCTAACCCAAAAGGGGTAGGGTCACAACTCTATCTCGCATCAAATGCGGGGTAGAGTTGGAAAGCAAACCTTGTCGCATAAAATCCAATGGCAAACAACGGGGTATTGATGTTAGTCAATAACTTTGACATCTTCAGCCTGAAGTCCTTTTTGCCCCTGCGTAACAGTAAATTCTACGCGTTGCCCTTCAGTTAAAGATTTATATCCATCCCCAGTAATAGATTTAAAGTGCACAAAAACATCACCGCCTTTTTCCCTTTCAATAAAACCAAAACCTTTGTCATTGTTGAACCATTTAACGGTCCCTTTTTCACGTACGGCCATAGCTACTCACCTTTATTAAAATTAAATTCGATTGTATTTGAAATTTATTCCCCGTGGCTTGCCATAGGAACTTTAGTAATGTGAATATTATCCATCTGAATAATTTCAGGTGTTACTTTCCCTTCGATCATATTACTCCGTTTTTTTGGCTTTTTTTTCGGAGTAGCGATCTTTTTATTCCATTCTTTTTCAAATTTAAAAAGTACTTTTTGTTGAGCATTAAACTTAGTATATGCTGACTCTAGATAATCCTGCTCCTCCTTTTGTACAGTTAGTTGTTTTTGTAAGGACTGGATTTCAGATAAAGCTATTTGATACGCTTTTGGCGAATTTTTTCTATTGGTTTTTGCCTTAATAGCTTGTTTTTTTACTTTGGCCAGTGACTTCTTGATAGCTAGTACAGATTTGTTAGCGTTAACAAAGGTCTTTTTATATAAAGTATCAAGCTGATCACGATTCTTACTAATACAGGCATGTAACGAATGGATATCATTTATTACTCCCGCATTTTTCTGCTTTTTTACCAGTGCCATTTTTTTCCTTGCCATATCCTAATTTTCCTCTATTTTAGCTATAT
>Ga0207082_1069_pt1 | contig 22451 bp, 25 predicted proteins | sample Alteio_BWMinHeat_56_FD_153588 | JGI IMG/M metagenome (GOLD analysis project Ga0207082, IMG submission 153588) | Enriched cells from forest soil in Barre Woods Harvard Forest LTER site, Petersham, Massachusetts, United States -... | ecosystem: Environmental > Terrestrial > Soil > Temperate forest >...
TAGATACAGGCTACAACAATAGTAATATAAAAACCATATTTCCACCATGGCGGCAGACTATTGTCCAATTCCTTGATACCATCGTAATCATGATCTAACATGATATCTTTTTCCTTTTCAATTGAAACAGACTGGTTAAATCTATCCCAGAAAGGATTGGCCTTAGGTTTTGCAATAGCTGCAACTGTACTCTCTTCAGTAGCATTACCTATCATTCTGATTAAACCTTTCATTACAAAAACCAAGCTTACAATAACTAATATTTCAAACACAACTACACCTACTAATAAATAGAAATCATTAGCGTTCATGCCGCCAATAACTTCGACAGCTATTTGAGCTACTTTAGGAGCTGTATCTGCAGCCCATACAGGTAAAGAAGCTATGGAAAAAGCAATTAACAACAATACTACTTTTGAAATATTAGCTTTTCTTTCAGCACGCATTTTATCACGATATACTGTAACTAAGTTTTTTAAAACATTAGCTACAACTCCAATAGCAAAAAGGAGTATCACAATAAGTGTTATAAACATGATCATTACAGGATTATAACCACCCATATCTTTAGAGGTTGTTGTTTCTGCAGCTTTCAAAAATTGTGGAGTTGCAAATAGCACAAACAACAGTGTGAATATTTTATTTAAATATGATCGCATATAGCTATCTTTTTTTGAGTTAATTATTTTCGTTATTGTTATCTGAAAAAGGCATGTTGCTCATTGATCGTATATAGCCCTTATCTGCATTTACGGTCCATATTGTTAGGCCAATAAAGAACAATACAAATATCAAAAGAGACGTGAGTGGGTACACTCCAACACCTGTTATTTTTTCTAAATAGTTTATGAATCTCATCTTTTGATAGTTTAGTTAGTTGCTACTATTTTGTGTTCTAATTTTATATCAGTACCCATGCGTTGCAGATAAGCTATCAATGCAATGATCTCTTTATTGTTATTAGCTTTGATATTATCCTTATTCAGACGTCCGGCAATTTCTAGTGCTTGTTTTCTAAGATCGTCATTTGCAGTCTTATCAAAACCTTCAGCATAAGGAACACCTAATTTTTGCATTGCCCTGATCTTAGCAGGCGTAATTGCAGTATCAATATCATTATCAAACAGCCATACATAATTCGGCATTATTGAACCCGGGGACATACTAGACGGCTCGTACATGTGATTGAAGTGCCAGCTATCAGGGTATTTACCGCCTATCCTTGCCAGATCCGGCCCGGTACGCTTGCTACCCCATTGGAAAGGATGGTCATAAACAAACTCACCGGCTTTTGAATACTCACCATATCTGGCTACTTCACTGCGGAATGGACGTATCATTTGGCTATGACAGAGGTAGCAACCTTCACGAACATAGATATCTCTACCCTGCAGTTCAAGTGGCGTATAAGGTTTCACGCTACTAATGGTAGGGATATTTGATTTGATCATAAATGTTGGCAACATTTCTATCAAACCTCCTATTGCAACAACTACCAGGCTCAACACCAACATTTGCATTGGCCTGCGCTCGATCCACCTGTGCCAGTGCTGGCTACCATGTGGTACATATACTTTAGCTAATGGTAAAGCTTCTGCAGCTTCATCATTAATAGCCTTACCACTTCTAACTGTTTTAATAAGGTTATATGTCATCATAATAGCACCAGATAAGTAGAGCACACCACCTATAGCACGAGTCAGATAGAAAGGTCTCATTACTTTTACTGTTTCCAGGAACTGGTATTTAAGCTGTCCTTCCGGAGTAAATTCTTTCCACATGAAGCTCTGCATAAAGCCAGCCCAATACATTGGTACTGCATAGAAAACTATACCTAAGGTGCCGATCCAGAAATGCCAATTAGCTAATTTTTGAGAAAATAATTTAACACCAAATATTCTAGGTATTAACCAATATAGGATACCAAACGTTAAGAAACCATTCCAACCAAGAGCGCCAACGTGTACGTGAGCAATGGTCCAATCTGTAAAGTGGCTAATAGCATTCACACTTTTTATACTCAACATTGGGCCTTCAAAAGTTGCCATACCATATGCAGTTACAGCAACCACCATGAATTTCAATACAACATCTTCACGTACTTTATCCCATGCACCACGCAATGTAAACAGACCATTGATCATACCACCCCATGATGGAGCAATAAGCATGATCGAGAATACCGTACCGAGTGATTGTGCCCAATCAGGTAATGCAGTATATAACAAATGGTGTGGGCCAGCCCATATATACAGGAATATTAATGCCCAGAAGTGAATAATAGAAAGACGATATGAGTATACAGGCCTGTTTGCCGCTTTAGGCATAAAATAATACATAAGACCCAAATACGGAGTAGTAAGGAAGAAGGCCACCGCATTATGACCATACCACCATTGTACTAATGCATCCTGAACACCAGCATACAATGAATATGACTTGATCCAGGAAAAAGGAATTTCCATTGAATTGACAATGTGCAACATAGCAACAGTAACAAAAGTTGCGATGAAGAACCAAATTGCAACATATAGATGACGCTCACGACGTTTGATGATAGTACCAAACATATTGATACCAAATACTACCCAAATAATAGTTATCAAAATATCAATCGGCCATTCCAGCTCGGCATATTCTTTACCGGTTGTATAACCAGAAAGCAATGTGACTGCGGCTAAAACAATAATGAGCTGCCAGCCCCAAAAATGAAGTTTGCTTAAAAAATCGCTATACATTCTAGCCTTACACAAACGCTGCAAAGCATAGTACACGCCCATGAAAATACCATTACCAACAAATGCGAAAATGATAGCATTGGTATGTACAGGACGAACACGACCAAATGTCGTTTGTGCAATACCAAGATTGAGCTGCGGATATACTAACTGGAAAGCTATTGTTAAGCCCGCTAACATACCAACTAAGCCCCACAAAATTGTTGCGTAGGCAAACCATTTTACGATCTTATTATCGTAATAAAATTTATCAGGTACGACATCACCTGGCTGATCATAACCCGAATCGTGTAGGAATCTTGATGTAAAACTCATGTATGTTGCTTTTATTATTAGTTTTTAACCTGTTTGATTTTGATACTGTCATCATATAATATCCTCATTGCCGCACCTTTTTCATCCTCATATTGGTTTGTTTTAACACTCCATATGAATGCAATCAAAAAAGCGGCAGCCACTAGAATACTCGCTATAACAAGAAGAAATAATGCACTCATAGTATATTATTTAAAACCAAAAATACTTTCTCAATCATTTATGTAATATGACGGCACTCAAGTAAAAAGATGATTATCATCAGTGTTTTTAATGATCAGTTTAATGACAGGCCCAGCCTTTTAGAAATGATGCCACTAACACCACTTGTAAGCAAAACAATACTCAGTGTGCTACAGGGCATAAGGATGGCGGCAATTACAGGCTTCATTAACCCTTGCATTGCGAAATATAAACCAACTAAATTATATATGACTGATACGGCAAAACTAATATTGACAATTAGTTGTGCAGATCTGGATAGTTTTAATAATTGTGGAAAATAAGAGAACCTTTTAGCATCTAATATAGCATCGCAAGAAGGGGTAAAGTTATTGACATCATCGGATAGTGTAATACCTACATTGCTTTGTTGTAAAGCACCTGCATCATTCAAACCATCCCCAACCATCATTACATGCTTATGTTCATTTTGAAGTTTTGCTACATAATTTAATTTGTCTACAGGTTGTTGTTCAAATAGTAAACTACTATGCTCATTAAACAAACTAACTATCTGTTGCTTTTGCCTGTCGTTATCTCCAGACAAAAGAGATAGATCATATTGTTGCTTTAAGGATGGGATTGCCTCAGCCACACCATCGCGAAAACCCGGAATAAGGTAAAAAGCTGATATTTTGCCATTAATATAAGCGTACATTGCCGCCGTGTTTTCGCGTTCTTCTTTCACACCAACAAAAGCAGCAGACCCTATTAATATTTCATTTCCCTGTACAACAGCTTCCAACCCTTTTCCTCTTCTTTCTTTCCAAAATGAGACGTTAACTGCATCTCTTTTACCAAGATACTGAACCAAGGCTCGGCTATATGGATGTTGACTGGAAATAGCGACAGTATAAAGCCAACCTTTTTCTCTATCTGACAATTCAGGACCTTTGAATTCAATATTCTTATTATTTTCAGTGAGCGTTCCGGTCTTATCAAAAACAATGTGATCTATCTTACCCATTTGCTCTATTACAGACGCATTTCTTAGAAATAACCCATTGGCACTAAAGATGCGCAAAAGGATACCATTAGTAAATGTTGCAGATAATAATAAAGCACAAGGACAAGCTACGATAAGCATTGCAGACACACTTGATATGATCTTTGAAGGATCATTTATTGCCCAATAAACGGTGGTGATCAATGCTAAAGAAAGCAGAATAATAGTAAAGTGTTTACTCAATATATGTACAATACTTTTTTCTTTATTCTCTTGTATCTTATTTTTCTTGAAGGCAAAATGATCCCATAAAGAAGTAAGATAGCTACCAGCAACAGGTTTCATTAATTGTATCACTACTTTTTCGCCTGCCTGTCTACCACCTGCATAAACAGTTTTACCTATTGGTACTTCTACGGGTTGGCTTTCACCTGTTACAAAACTATAGTCAATAAGTGCTTTACCGTTTAGTACAATTGCGTCAGCAGGTATGATCTCATCATTATGTAATGCAACCACATCCTTTTCTTTAAGGTCTTGAAGGCTTTTGCTTTCTGTACCTTTATCTGTTAAAACAGTTACAGCAATAGGAAAATAAGATTTATAATCCCTATGAAAGGATATAGACTTATATGTGCGCTCTTGCAAAACTCTTCCTACCAACATAAAAAACACAATGCCGCTCATACTATCCAGGTAACCTGCACCTGTTTTAGTAATAATCTCATATAAACTTCTACCAAAAGTTATTATGATGGCTAATGCTATTGGAGCATCTATATTTAAAGTTTTTTGCTTTAGACCTTTCCATGCAGTATTAAAAAACTCTGAGGCACTATAAAAGAAAACAGGCAATGCCAGTATTAAATTAAGCATCCTGAAAAGAGCTACATATTTACCTTCGATACCTGTATTAATTGAAAAATATTCAGGAAAACTCATCATCATGATATTCCCAAAACAAAAACCTGCTACACCTAACTTATATATCCTTTGCCTGTTAAAATCTTTGAACTCTTTTTTACCAATATCATCAAGACTTATATAAGGTTCATAACCAACGGTAGCAAGCAGTTCAACTATATGACGTAAGCTTGTTTTTTCTGTGTAAAAATGAATTGTAACTTCTTTTGTTGTGAAATTCAATCTACTTTCCGCTATACCTATATCCAGTTTATTCAGATGCTCTAATAGCCACATGCAAGAACTACAGTGTACCCCCGGTATGTAAAAATTTACAATGGTATAATTTCCATCAGTAAACTTTATGAGTTTAGCCGCGATGTCTTTGTTATCCAGATAATCATACTTATCAAATCTTTTAGCTTTTATCTGTGATAATCCGGGATGATTCTGAAATTTATAATAGTCGCAAAGACCATTACTATCCAATATCTCATACACAAGTTTACAGCCATCACAACAAAACACTTTTTCGTCCAATGTAACTGAGTTGGTAATACAAGGAGTGCCACAGTGATAACACAGTTGTTGCTCCTTTACCGGCCTTTCAATAACAAAAGTTTCTTTTCCCCCGCTAAGCGCTTGCATTTATCTTTGTTTTGGCGTCAAACATTTTAGGAATCAGGAGTGATTCTTCGACAAAAAACATTTCTGAGATAGTTGTATCTATCAGCAACATCTCATTTCGTAATGACCGATAAGCATTGGAATACTGTTCTTCAGAATATAATGGAATAGCTAATTTTTGAAGACGGTGAAGCATTTCGCGCACATTATAATGGCTGTCCTCAAGTTGTTTTAAATGAAAACTATGATTTACCTTGCAACCACCTGAACAGTTTTGACAATCATGACCTGAACTGCTTTTTTCAACCAGTTCATTCATGTATGGGACAATTACCTTTTTGCGTTCTTCAATAATATTCTTTATCTGTTCAATGATAACTATACTTAGATTGGTATATATTTCTGTAACATGGTAATCTGCAGCTCGTTTTAATGAAAAACTACTTGCTTTTTTACATAATTCCTCTAGAACTGAATAATAATCCTTCTCTAAAGCAATGATCAAATCCTTTAAATCAAGCCCCTGGTATTGAATAATTGATGTTCTACTCATAATATTGTACAAATGTGGATATATATTGGTGCATAGGTAGTGATTTGAAACAGGGTAAAAAATGATTTTGGTCATACTTAGCTATTTATCCTACACGTATAATTGCATAAAATTTAATATAAATGATCGATCAGGCTTTGCTGGCTAAGTATAATGTACCTGTGCCAAGATATACCAGCTATCCTACTGTGCCATATTGGAATGAAACAATTGAGGTTGGCATATGGAAGGAAAATTTCATATCACAATTTCACAAAGGGAATAAGAAAGATGGTATCAGTTTATATATACATCTACCATTTTGTGAATCCCTTTGTACTTATTGTGGCTGTAATAAGAAAATCACGACCAATCACAATGTGGAAAATGAATATATAAAAGCTATTAAAAAAGAGTGGGACCTCTATGTTTCATTAATGAATGAAACACCAATTATAAGGGAATTGCATTTGGGTGGTGGTACTCCCACTTTTTTCTCTCCAAAACATTTGGAAGAACTGCTTTTCTACATTTTAGGTAAATCAATAGTGCATGCAGAGCATGAATTTAGTTTTGAGGGCCACCCTAATAACACCACAATCGAGCATTTACAAACACTGTATAACATAGGCTTCAGAAGGGTGAGCTTTGGCGTACAGGATAATGATCCGGAAGTTCAACGTATCATTAACAGGATACAACCATTTGAAAATGTAAAAAAAGCAACAGAGGCTGCAAGGCGCATTGGGTACAAATCTGTAAATTTTGACTTGATATATGGTTTGCCTAAGCAAACTATGGAAAGCATACGCAATACCATCATTCAAACTATATCACTATTACCAGACAGGGTTGCATTTTATAGTTATGCTCATGTACCATGGACAAGTAAAGGACAAAGACTTTTTGATGAAAATGACCTACCAGGAGCCAAAGAAAAGCTAGACCTGTATATAGCTGGCAAAACACTATTCTTAGAACATGGGTATCATGATATTGGGATGGATCATTTTGCACTTGAAAATGATGATCTGTATAAGGCACAAACAGAAGGCAGATTGCATAGAAATTTTATGGGTTATACTACCCAAAACAGTGCTATGCTAATTGGGTTAGGGGTATCAGCAATTAGTGACACAGGAAACGCATATGCCCAGAACATTAAGACCGTACATGATTATTATGAGTACATAAATGCAGACGTGCTACCTGTACAAAAGGGATATTTCCATACTCATGAAGATATTTCTTTCAGAAAATACATTTTGGACATAAGTTGTAAGGGCAAAACTGTTTTTTCTTATCAAGACATGTCTGTTATAAAAAAATATGTTTTACCAAAGCTATTAGATATACAGGACGATGGATTATTCGAGTTATCTGAAGACACACTCGAATTAACATCTACGGGTAAACATTTCATAAGAAATATTTGCAGTGCCTTCGATCTGTATTTAGTAAAATCTACAGATTCTTCAGGCAAAAAGCCCTTTAGCAAGGCTATATAAGATCAACTGAATAAAACATAAATGTTTGATTAACAAACATTTATAGCAACAACTAACACATAAAAAAGGGTTACTCTTGATGAGTAATCCTTTTTATTTTATAACATAAAAGAAAATGTACTCATAATTCAATAATTTGCTGTCAACATATTTATAGCAATAAAACATTATAACTCTTTGAGCCAATCAGTAACTGATATAAGCAATAATATTGATGCTCTATTGAAAAAAGCATATACGATTCGTGTAAACAATTTGAAAACTAGTATTGAATTGGGCGAAGAAGCACTTGCTATAAGTCGAAAACTGAATAATAAAGAATTAATTGGCAGAAGTTTAAATGAGCTATCACTATTTTATATGATCAAGGGCGAGTATGTCCTATCAACAAAAATGGCAGAAGAGGCTATAAAACATTTCATAGAATTAAATGATGAAAAAGGAATAGCTGATGCCAAATACAACCTGGCAGGCATTTATTACAAAACTGACAATTTTCATCTTGGGCTTGTATTTCTTATCGATAGTTTAACAACCTACCTTAAATATAATGATTACCATAATCAGGCCAGAACATACAAATCATTGGGTACTGTTTATGAATATTTTGGAGATCAAAAGAATGCAATAAAGTCGTATGAAAGTTCTATAAAAGCAGCAAGAGTTGTTGGCGATAGTGCTTTAGAGTCAAATGCTTATAGTCCATTATCAGGAATTTATTTAAAACACAATAAAATAACAAAAGCAAATGATATAATTCAAAAAGCAATTACAATAAAAAAGCAAGCTGGTGATACGAGAGGTTTAGCATTTGCACTATATGGAAGAGCAAAAATATATAGCTATACAGGTGAATACCAAAAAGCAGAACAAGATTTCAAAGATGCTTTAAAAATACATCTTGATGCTGGAGAAAAACTGGGTACTGCCATGGCTTACAGAAAAATGGGAGAGTTATATATTAAAATACAAGAATTTAAAAAGGCAAAAACTATTTTAAAAAAGGCATTAAGAATAAGTGACGATTACAACATTGCAATAACACGTTTCAAGTCAAATTATCTATTATATCAAATTGCTAAACTGGAAAAAAACGATTCAGATGCCCTAAAATATCTAGAAAAATATTTCAAACAAAAGGAAACCGTAATTAACGCACAGACACTACAAGTAATAGAGAATTATGAGTTAATAACAAAAATGAAAGAACTTGAAAAGGAAGCTGAATTACAGAAGGAACGAGCTGAAATAATAGAAAAGAAAAACAGGGCTGAACATGCTTTCAAAATAAGACAAGAGTTCTTATCAACAATGAGTCATGAGATCAGAACACCTCTAAATGCAGTGATAACTATAAGCTCTCTCTTAAATGACAGATCTGATACAGAAGATCAACAACTTCTTAATTCTTTGAGATTTGCGGCTAATAATTTACTTCAAATAATAAATGACATTCTTGACTTTACAAAATTAGATTCAGGCAAAGCGAAACTTGAGATTCGTACATGTAATTTTTCAATGCTATTAGATAATTTAAAAAATATTTATGATAGTCTGGCAAAAGAAAAAGGGCTAAAATTATCTTTAAAATTTGATCCAAATCTATCACAGTACTACGAACTGGATGAAACAAAAATGTCTCAAATACTTGGCAATCTAATTAGCAATGCTATCAAATATACAGAGCAGGGAAAAGTAAATATCGAGGTAGATAAGATTGGAGGTAACAATCATTTTGATCAAATCATATTCAAGATTACAGACACCGGCGTTGGAATACTTCAAATACATCATGATGAAATTTTCGATAGCTTTTTCCAACCAGAATCAATCACAACAAGAAAACAAGGCGGATCAGGATTAGGATTAGCAATTGTTAAAAAGCTAGTTGAACTTCACGGCAGCAAAATACATTTAAAAAGTACCGTAGGAATTGGCTCAACCTTTTATTTTGAATTAACTGTAAAGAAGGGAACTCTTCCAGATAAAACTTCAACCAAAACACTTGACAAATTAAAAAACAAGAAAGTACTTCTTGCAGAAGATAACATGATCAATGCGATGGTAGCAACGAAACTACTTGCCAATTGGGGGATAATAACAGAACATGCTAAAAATGGCAAGGAAGCAGTTGAAAAATCAAGATCGCAACATTTCGATTTTATTCTCATGGACCTCCACATGCCTGAAATGAATGGATTTGACGCTACACTACAAATACGTCAAAAAGACAACTTGAATAATAAAACCCCAATTTTTGCTCTAACAGCTGATATCACCGCCGACCAACAAGAAGACTATATTGCATATTTTAATGGTTTTTTAAGAAAGCCAATTGAAATAGATCAGATGTACGATGTGATGATAAAAAGTTAAATAAAATACCATTATCTTGCCATTAAACAGTTGGTGTAAGGAATGCTCTCAATTCATTTGTCATCAATGTGATCTTTCTATGATCATAATCGAAACAAACCATACCAGTTTTGGCATGTGCAATTTCTTTGGTTTCCCCGTTTCTTTGGGTTGTGATCCTGTATAGAATATCAAAAGACCTATCAGTTACTTCATCTGCAAATAGTGTAACAGACAGTATATCACCATAAAAAGCCTCTCCTTTGTATACAATCATCACATCTGCCATAATAAGTGAATTACCACCAGCATGAAGTTCATCATACCCCGATTCTGCCAAAAACTGCATTCTAGCTTCATGAATTATGGACAAAACAGCATCATTACCTACATGCCCTCCATAATTAATATCTCCTATTCTGACTGGAATTAATGCAATAAATAATGATTTGTCAGTAGGATATTTTATTTTTACACGACCCATAATTATTAAAGTTTTCAACTTTCACCTATGAAGATAATTTGTATTGGCCGAAATTATAGCGAACACGCTAAAGAATTAAATAACGAAGTTCCCTCGGAGCCTGTTATTTTCATGAAACCTAAAAATGCATTGTTACTTCCGGAGAAACCTTTGTACTACCCGGAATTTACAGATGATCTGCAATATGAATGTGAGGTGATCATCAAAATCTCAAAGAACGGTAAATATATCCAAGAGCGTTTTGCGAGAAAATATTACAATGAAATATCCGTAGGTCTTGATTTTACTGCTCGTGACCTGCAAGAGAAACAAAAGAAAAAAGGTCTACCCTGGGAAATAGCTAAAGCATTTGACGGTTCTGCTGCTGCTGGTAGATTTATACCAATCACAGATGATATGGATCTCACTAATCTGGCATTTCAACTAAAAATAAATGATACCGTTGTACAAGACGGAAATACAAAAAATATGTTGTTCAATATTAACCAGATCATTGAATATACATCCCGATTCTTTACAATAAATATTGGAGATATTATTTACACAGGCACCCCTGCAGGTGTTGGACCATTAAATGTATATGATAAACTGGAAGGTTATTTACAAGGCGAAAAATTGTTGGAAGTTCAGATTCGTTAATGGGAAGTAAATAGCATGCTGTATTCTAATTTATACATTATACTTTCTATCTTTGAGAATCACCGGGTATTTATACTATACATATTCGGCATGAAATAGATATTAAATATAAGATTCCCCGAATGAAAAAGATCTATTTTACAGTGCTTGCTATTATAATGATACAAGTATCTAATGCCCAGCAAAGAGGGCAAAGCACCCCAAATATCGGCTGTATTGACAAGACCATAAAAATGCAATCAGAAGAACTGAGGGCAGGCCTTACAAGACAAGGAATGGAACCTTTTAAAGATGCAATGATCAGCATGGAATCTCAAACCCCTTTCCCGATAGCATTACAATTAGTTAAAGGAAAGCTGTATCAATTTGTATACATTGGTAGTAATGAATCTTCCAAGATCAAAATGGAGATCTACGATGGAAATGATAAAAAATTAGATGATAAAACGACTAATCCAACGTCCAGGAATCCCAATTCAAATTACATTCTATATTCATTTATCCCTGAAAAAACTGACATTTTTCTTATAGTACTTACTCAAAAGCAAAAACAGAAAAGTATTTGTGGCAGTTTCACCGTTTATCAGAAAATGGAAGCAAAGCCTGTTACTGATACTACTAAAAAACAACCCCCTATACCAAATAAAACTGCAACACCTGCCAAAAGCCCAAATAAAAAGGCTACAGTTCCAAATAATCCCAGGTATGTAGCCCCCAAATAAAAAGCCTTCAGATAGCAGTGTATGGAAGTAAATATAGAGCAAAGCTGGAAGGCTGAATTAGAAGAAGAATTTCAGCAACCATATTTTGAAGGAATAGTTAATTTTCTCAAAGCTGAGAAACAGAAAGGTAAGATCATTTACCCACCTGGACCTCTCATATTTAATGCTTTTACAGAAACACCATTCGATAAGATAAAAGTAGTGATCTTAGGGCAGGACCCATATCATAATCCTGGGCAAGCACATGGGTTATCTTTTTCAGTGCCTTTGGGAGTGTCTCCCCCACCTTCTTTGGTCAATATTTTCAAAGAAATAAAAGAAGACCTTGGTTTCACACCACCTAACCATGGTAATCTTGAAAAATGGGCTAAACAGGGTGTTTTATTACTTAATGCTGCTTTGACCGTAGAAGCTAACACACCTATGTCGCACAGCGCAATAGGATGGTATCACTTTACAGATAGCGTTATACATCATATCTCACAAAATAAAGAACATGTTGTATTTATTCTTTGGGGTAAATTTGCACAAGGGAAAGAGCCACTTATTGATAAAAACAAGCATTTGATATTAAAAGCAGCGCATCCTTCACCATTGTCTGCTTATAATGGCTTCTACGGTTGTAAACATTTTAGCAAGACTAATCAATGGTTAAATCAAAAAGGAATCACCCCTATTGACTGGTCTTTAGAAAATGTATGATCGAATATAAATGAAGAAAAATGAACATATTTAAGAAAATATTAGGGCATATATATTTTGTTTACGGACTGTTGCTATTTGTCATCACAATGTTCATAGTATTTATCCCTCTATGGATCATTTCTTTACTACCTGAACCCAAAAGAGCTAAAAGCCTGCATGTTGCATTTAGGATATGGATGGGCATCTTCCTCCCACTGATTTTTTGCCCTGTTTTCAGACGAGGTAAAAAGAACTTCAAAAATGGAGAAAATTATGTTGTTGTCGTAAATCATAATTCCCTGGTTGACATACCTGTTTCATCTCCATGGATACCGGGACCTAATAAGACTTTGGCTAAAATAGAGATGGCCAAAACTCCCATATTTGGTGTTATATATAGGGCAGGATCTATCATTGTTGACAGGAAAAGTGAAAATAGTCGTAGGGACAGTTTAAAAGAAATGCTGGATACACTGAATAAGGGAGTGAACTTATGCTTGTATCCGGAAGGTACAAGGAATAAATCCGGCAAACCGATACAACCATTTTTTGATGGTGCATTTGTCGCGGCCATAAAATCTCAAAAGCCTATCATTCCAGGCATCATTTTTAATACTGCTAAGATATTACCACATAATGCAAAGTTTTGGGCAATCCCCAAACCAATATATTTTGATTTTCTTGAACCTATCCCTACGAAAGGGCTAACTTTGAATGATACAGCGACACTTAAGGCAAGTGTGCATAAGATTATGGAGGAGTATTACGTAGCTAACAATAAATAAGGCATGGATTATAGCATCATAGGTACAGGCAATATGGCAACCTTTCTTTCCCTGCGGTTGAAAGAAGCTGGTCATAATTGCATTGGTATTTATGGGCGTAATGTCAAAAAAACTGCGGCTCTGGCTAAAGAAGTATATGCCAACACTTATGGCTCTATCATGGATGTAAAAGATGAGTCCGATGTGTGCATCATGGCTGTATCTGACCATGCCATTGAAGAATTATCGAAACCATTAATAATCAAGAAAGGAACACTTATACACACTGCCGGCTCCATTAGTATTGACGTCACCTCAAATGCAGCTGTAAACAGGGCTGTAATGTGGCCTATATATTCCATCCTAAAAAATGACCTACCCAAAACAAGGAATATACCTTGTGCATGGGAAGCTTCATCTGACAAAGCCCAAAAGGATGTTCTGGCAATTATAGCAGCTTTCAGTGATATTCCCCAGGAAGTAAAAGGCGATAAACGCCTTTGGCTGCATTTCACAGCTGTACTGGGTAATAATTTCATCAATCACCTGGCAACAATTTGTGCCCAGATTTGTGAACAACAACAACTCCCCTTCACCTTATTAGAACCCATTTTACTACAAACAATAGATCGCATAGCCCATTACGCACCTTCAGACATGCAAACCGGGCCTGCAAAACGCAACGATCTGGTAACTATTAACAAACATCTTGGTCTTTTGGATAACCACCCTGAATGGGGAAATATATATAAAGCAATGACTGAATCTATTGCTATTATGTATCATAGTAAAGAGCTATGAGGCCTTCAATTTTTATGGTTATTTATTAAGTTATCATACCTTACCTTTGCGCCAAATTAAGATTTCCCCCATTTCATGTATACAATTAAGTTCAAATTTGAAGAAACAGGGTTAGAGCCGGTCACATTAGAAAATGTCAGCCCAGGCGATAGCCTTTTAGAGGTAGCGTTAAATAATAATATCGAACTACACCACAACTGCGGTATGGTTTGCGCATGTAGTACTTGCCATATCTACCTTGAGAAAGGAGATGAATATGTACCTGAAATAACTGACAAAGAAGAAGACTTTATAGATCGTGCCCGTAATCCAAGATTAAATTCAAGACTTGGTTGCCAATGTATACTTGAAGAAGGTAGTGGAACAATAGAGTTGACAATACCTGACCAGTCACAACTACACGGCGAATAGATTATATCATCATAAAACCATAAAAAGTGTCACATTACGAACCACCAATAAACTGGAAAGATTACGAAGACATAGCACAGAAACTGTATGAACGTTTTGGGGACGAATTTGATGAAGGCAAAATTTACCGTATCCGTTTCACACAATTATTAGAATGGGTATTAGAATTGCCTCATTTTGTTGGTAAAAGAGAAGATTGTAATGAAGGGCACCTGGAAATGATACAATCAAGCTGGGTATATGAATGGCGTGATAACCAGAATTAATATCTTTAGGATAATAAATAGTAATGATGAACGTACTAGACCTTTTTTCTCCCATACGTGTTTTTGTTTTTGATGTAGACGGTGTGCTAACAGATGGCTCTCTTTTATTAACAGAAGACGGACAAATGCTGCGCAGGATGAACATAAAGGACGGATATGCCATACAACTTGCAATAAAAAAAGGTTACAAAATCTGGGTTATATCCGGCAGCCGTTCAGAAGCTGTAAAGACAAGGCTTAATAAACTAGGAGTACAAGACGCCTATGATAGTGTGGAAAATAAAATTGAATTGTTACAACAACTCATACACACTCATCAAATACCCTACGAACACATTCTGTATATGGGTGATGACATTCCAGATCATGCAGCTATGCAAATTTGTGGCCTACCCTCATGCCCTAATGACGCGGTTTCAGAGATCAAAACTGTAGTCAAATATATATCTCCTTTAAATGGTGGCTATGGCTGCGCCCGTGATGTGATAGAGAAAGTATTGAAACTGAACGGGGATTGGGATATTTAATTACTGTTTGTATTCCAGCATTTTATTTACAGTATTCCAATTACGTGTTGTTGCGGTCATCTTTAATTTTTTCTCAATAAAAACGTTGGTAAACTTCAATTTTTCATTATCAGGATTTTGAATAAGCCAGTATACATCCCTTCCCCTGAAATGAAGTATTTCCAGGTCATTATTAAGTGCAAGAATGATATCCTTCATTTCATTTGCAGGTTCATCAGGTAAAAAAGCCACATATTGTTTTATGTGACCACCTAATTTAACCTCTTTAAAAGGGTTGTGCTTCACAGTTCCTTCTATTTCATCAATAGTTCTTAAAACCGTTTTCACCTCATAACCCAACCACTTTTGTAGATTATTTTCAATTTTATTAGTCAATAAAGCTTGGCCTGTTTCTTTAGTGTCGAAGATCACATTACCACTTTGGATGTAGGTTCTTACATTCTTAAATCCGGGTAAAACAAATTCTTCCCGAAGCTCTTCCATCTTAATGAGCTTTTGTCCGCTAACATTTATCCCGCGAAGAAATGCTATGTATCTTATCATAAATACAAAATACTAATTTACAGCAGCATGAATGATCTCATATGTACCATCCATTTTAAATAAAGTCGCTTCTTCTTCTTTAAAAACAACATTTACATGATAACCTGTCTCCGTATCTTTCCAATTCATATCAACTCGCGGTTGACTGTCTGGCACTATTAGTCTCAGAAACTTCACATTGCCCGCTTGCCTCAATGTCAAATCTTCACCTGTAGTTCTCTGCAAAAGCTCTTTCACAATTTCTATCATACATACACCAGGCACAACAGGATGTCCGGGAAAATGGCCTTTAAAAATATCATGATCTGCATTGAATTCAATACGGCATGATAGTTTATTATCACTACCCTGCGTATCATGAATTGTATAAAATTTATTCAGAGACATTTTCTAAAATATTGTTTAATTGTATTTTTTGCTATCTGATAATGCTTATAAATTTAAGCATAAGCATTTATATCAAGCAATTTATCAACACGAACAAAGATAAACCCCTTTTGCCGTATACGCATTATCAACTCTATTAAAATCTCCCTGGTTAAAGGCATGGTATCATGCAAAAGCACGATATCGCCACCTTTGATACTATTTAAGATTCGTCCTACTAAAAATGCAGACGACTTAGTGGTAGTATCAAAAGAACGTACACTCCAACCAATGGAATACATACCAGTTCTTTTTACAGCTTTTGCCAGGTTAGGGTTTGTTACACCGTATGGAGGACGGAATAATTTGGGTTCCTTTCCAATTGTACTTTTTATGACCTCATTTGTTTGTATCAGTTCCTGTTCCATACGAGTAGCCGTCAGCCAATCGAAGCTTACCCCGTGATTGTAGCTATGATTACCCACTATATGCCCCTCTGCATCTATTCTCTTTACCAATTCCCTTTCAGCAGTTACGTTTTTCCCAATACTAAAGAATGCAGCAGGAACTGATTGTTCTTTTAAAATATCTAATATAGCTGCTGTTTCTGACCCCGGACCATCATCAAATGTCAAAGCAATTGCTTTACTATCATCCCCCCTTGTATATGAACGGAGGTAATAATTCATGCCAATTTTTATTGATCCTAAAACCAAAAGGTTCAGATAAATAATAATAAGCAACGTAGCGGGCCATATAGATGCCTGGTATAGCAAATGTGCATTCACCAGTATTACCAGTAACAGCACAAAAACTATAGATATATAGTGGAATGGGCGCAAATTTTGGTATTAGTTATAGTCGCTCATATAGCGCACGTAAGCGTTCACGATTCATTTGTTCTTTCCAGTTTGCACCAAGCGCATTTTCCCAAAGTGGTGTCATACCCAATGACACATCAATCATTGTATTGAATTGCTCATCAGTCAAACCCTTTGTAACACCTACCGGTATATCAATACCTGCTTGTGATACCATTTGATGAAACTCTTTTACTCCCTGAGGGTAAAACTCCTCCAGATGGTTAAATACGATACAATTACCAATACCATGTTTAGTACCAAGCAAATAACTTAAACCATAACTAACTGCATGCGCCACACCTACTTGTGAATACGCAATACTCATACCACCTGCATAAGATGCCATCATTAATTTTTCATCACTTTCTTCGCTCCAATCTTTATTATGCAGAAAAACCTCCTGACATAGCTCTAATGCCTTTTCACCATAAGAACGGCTGAAAGCATTAATAAAAGTACCCTCAAGCGATTCTATGCAATGGATATAGCAATCCATACCTGTATAAAAGCGTTGATTTTTGGGAGCACCTTTTATCAATTCCGGATCAAGTACTATCTGGTCAAATGGAGTGAAATCTGAGTTCATCCCTAATTTTTTTGTAGGGCCAGTCAAAACGCAAGTACGGGAAACCTCTGCACCAGTACCAGAAAGTGTAGGTATACCAACCTTATACACCGCTGGATTCTTAACCAGATCCCAACCTTGGTATTCATGTGCTTTACCGGGATTGGTCATCATTAAGGCTACTGCTTTGGCAAGATCCATTACAGAACCGCCACCAATACCTACAACACCTGATACTGTACTATATTTATCTTTTAATTCCTGTGCAATACTATCTACATAGGTTGTTTTAGGCTCATGGGTAACATCTGCATCTATCAATATATCATTGCCACGAACAGGAATACGGGCTTTAAAGGCTTCATTACCTGAAAAATAATGATCAAGAAGAAATACCATCGGGGCTCCTTCTTTACGCTTCGGTGCTAATATCTCATCCAGTTGCTCAAAACATCCACGTCCATACACCACATAATCAACCATTTTAAAATTGCGAAATTTCATATCGTTTTGCTTTTGTATTATTTAATCTATTTCAAATCATGTGTTTCCATAAATATCTCTGCACGTTCCAGATCTTCGGGTGTATCTATTTCAATACCCATATAGGTAGTTGTTACCATTCTCATCGGTACACCATGCTCCAGGAAACGAAGACATTCCACTTTTTCAGCTTCTTCCAGTGGCGTCATTGACCAATTAGTAAATTGCATCAAAGCTTTTTTACGAAAAGCATATACCCCTATGTGTTCGTAATAAGTGATATTAACTTCTTTATTTCTTGGGTATGGAATAACACTTCGTGAAAAAAATAGGGCATTCCCATTCAGATCCAAGGCAACTTTCACATAATTGGGGTCTTGTATAAATGAATCATTCAAAAGTTCCTGAACTAAAGATGCAACCTGCACTTGTTTACCTTCTTCTCCTATAAATACTTCAAGTAATTGCGATAAAGGACCTCTTTGAACAAAAGGTTCATCACCTTGCACATTTACAAACACATCTGCATCCATATTTGCCGCTATTTCTGCTATACGGTCAGTACCACTTTCATACTCTCCCATACTTCTTACTGCTACACCACCAAAGCTTTGTATCTCTTCCTGTATTTGGTCACTATCCGTTACCACCAATACTTCATCAAACAACTCAGTAGCAACAGCTGCTTCATAAGTGCGTCTTATAACGCTCTTACCTTTTATTTGTGCCAACATCTTTCCAGGAAAACGGGTAGCTCCAAGACGAGCAGGTATAAGTGCAACAATCTTCATCTAATTATTTCTTTTTTATGATCGCTAAAAATAATTCTATCCATCCTATTATAAAACATAATCCGCCTAATGGTGTAATAAGCCTGCCTATTGTAGGAACCGTAATTGTTTTAGCATCCATAATTGTAAACAGGTACAGAGAACCACTAAAACAGATGATACCAGCAACAAAAAAAATAGTTGCCCATTTAATGTTTGGGAACGGGAAATATGAAAAAAGAATACCCGCTGCCAATAGGGCAAAACAATGATAGAATTGATATGTAACCCCTTTTTCGAATACCAATAACTGTTCTGGCGATAATATGACTTTAAGAGAATGTGCGCCAAAAGCACCCAGGATCACCGCAAGTACCCCAAATAAGTTACCAGATATCAATGCCGGTTTATACATGTTGAAATAATTTTGTCAAAGTTAATAAGTGAAATGTCTTTTGCCTGTAAAATATGATCGGCCTGCTCATAATATGATTTACGTAATACAAGCACTTTGTTCAGATAATTAGAAAGATCTTCTTGTTTGTCAAGTAATGGCCGCTTTGTTACTTCGTTTTTCAAATGATGCAGTATTGATGCAATATCATTTTTCAAATAAACAGTAGCCCCTGCAGATTTCATTAATTGCATATTATTAAAAAAACAAGGAGTTCCCCCACCACATGCTATGACTGAAGGTTTACTGTTGTTGCTAATAATTTCAAGCAATGCATCATGTTCTTTATTTCTAAATGAATCCTCACCTATCTCTTCAAAAAGCTTTCCGATTTTTTTATTTTCTTTTTCTTCTATAAAGGTATCCAAATCAATAAAATCAAGCTGATATGTCTTAGCTATTTTCTGTCCCCAATACGTTTTACCTGCACCGGGCATACCTATTAGAAATATCATGCTCATAAATCGCCTAGTAAAAATTTATGTATCATCCTAAATGCAGCCTGTACGGCCATCTCTTTATTACGAAGCCTGTCATAATAGAAACGAAATTTCTTTGTCTTTATAGTACCAGCTTTATCAGCAACTGCCATCCAAACGGTTCCAACCTCTACTTCATCGTCATCAGATGCCGGACCTAACAAACCTGTTACAGATAAGGCATAGTCACAATTTAAAACGCGAATAGCACCTTGCACCATTTCTATAGCAGTCTGTTCACTTATGACACCATTGTTATCAAGCGTTTCTTGTTTTACACCAAGCACATTCTTTTTTATCTCTTCACGATAAGAAACGATACTGCCACAAAAGAAATCTGTGGCTCCTGGAATTTGAGTTATCAAATGTCCAAGATTACCTCCTGTACAACTTTCAGCAAAACCTATAGAGGCATTCTTTTCAAGTAATATTTTTGCAATAACTTGCTCCATCGGAATATCTTCCAATGCCACAACTATATTCCTAAGTCTTTCTGCTAATTGTTTTTGATATTTGTCCAATTCTACCGACAAAGCCAGTGGATCTTTACCCCTACCTGTAAGTCGCAATTTTACGTTACCTGCACCTGGCAGATATGCCAATTTGATGTGTACAGGTAAGCTTTCTTCGATATCCTGAATTTTTTCAGCAATAAAGCTCTCACCCTCACCAGCTGTTATAACTGAATAATGCAATAAAGCGTCACTAATAAATTGTTTTTCAAAACGAGGGAGTACTTCATCCTCCATAATGCTCATCATTTCGAATGGAACCCCGGGCATAGCGATGATAATCTTTCCATCCTTATCAAACCACATACCAGGTGCTGTACCCATCTTATTAAAAAGCACGGTGCAATTATCAGGCAATTCCGCCTGTTTCATATTACGGTCAAGAAAAGGCCTGTTACGTCTTGTAAATATATCAACGATATGTGCCAACACTATTTCATCAACCACCAATTTGCCACCAAAATATTCGCACAATAATGGCTTGGTTATATCATCAGCCGTTGGACCTAACCCGCCTGTAATAAGCACAATAGCAGATTTAGAAAGCTCTTCATCAAGAGCCGATGTTATAGCCAATTTATCATCTCCTACAGCTACCCTTCTTATCACATCTATACCAAGTGCATTTAGTTTCTGAGCTATCCATGCAGAATTCGTATCTATTGTTTGCCCTATCAGCAACTCATCCCCTATTGTTATAATCGAAACTTTAATGTTGCTCATATTATTTTTTGAAATAGGGTTCAAGCCTTACCATTAATTCATGTGGCATGTTCACTTTTTTCTTTTCTTTAGGGTCATAAAACACCAGCGTTGTAACCCCTTTATTCAGCAATTCCCCTTTCTCATTAAATAATTCTGAATAAAAATGGATCTTCGGATCATTTGGTAGTTCTTTCAATATAGTATTGACAGTGATCAGATCATCATACAATGCAGGACGAAAATATTGTGCTTTCAATTCTATTACGGGCATCATAATTCCCATTTCTTCCAACTCTCTATAAGTATATCCTAATTGACGAATAGCTTCTGCACGTCCAACCTCATAATACAATGCATAGAATCCATAGTACAGATAGCCCATTTGATCTGTCTCCCCATATCTTACTCTTATTTGTGTTGATGCAGTATACATTACTAAATAAAATTCAAAAGTTAAAAGTCAAAAAAATTAGTGTGTCATTTAGGATTTGCAAGGTCTTTATCTTTTAGTGTGTAAAAGCTATTTGCCTGGTTGGTACAAGTTACAGTAAGGTCATTAATGCAAACATGTGCCGGTAATGATGCTGCATAAAAAGCAATGTCAGCTATATCTTCTGCTTTCAATGCCTGAAAACCTTCATACACAGTTTTTGCACGTTCCTCATCACCTTTGAAACGTACTAATGAAAATTCTGTTTCAGCCATTCCGGGGTGTATTGCTGTTACCTTAATACCATAAGGTAACAAATCAATTCTCATTGCTTGGCTTAGTGCATCAACTGCGAATTTTGTAGCACAATACACATTTCCATTCTTGTATACAAGCTTAGCAGCAGTAGAGCCAATATTGATTATATGACCACTACCCTGCTCCTTCATCAATGGGGTAATTTGTCTTGTTACATACAACAAACCTTTTAGATTAGTGTCTATCATCACATCCCAATCATCCGTATCTCCATCCTCAATAGATGAAAATCCAGATGCAAGGCCTGCATTATTTACCAGAATATCTATTTGCTTTACATGTAGCATCAAGCTATCAATTGCCGTCTTTACTTCTTCTTTATTACGTACATCAAATTGTAACGTCAATACTTTTGTCTTGTAGGTATCCTCCAACTCTTTCTTGAATGCGGCCAACCTATCTGCCCTGCGTCCTGTTATACAAACATCATAACCATTTACTGCAAAACGCTCTGCTATTGCTTTGCCAAATCCAGAAGTTGCACCTGTAACTAAAATTGTCTTTCCCATATGTCTAAGT
>Ga0207082_1070_pt1 | contig 22317 bp, 22 predicted proteins | sample Alteio_BWMinHeat_56_FD_153588 | JGI IMG/M metagenome (GOLD analysis project Ga0207082, IMG submission 153588) | Enriched cells from forest soil in Barre Woods Harvard Forest LTER site, Petersham, Massachusetts, United States -... | ecosystem: Environmental > Terrestrial > Soil > Temperate forest >...
CATGGATTCTGAATCATCAATTAAAAATTTCACGCGCGGCGGACAGACTTTTTTACATAATTTTCGCATGGTGAATCAAATTATTAATCGAGTGGCGATAGTTTGCTTTGTTTTTTTTATTCTAATCAGTTTGGGGCTTAGTTATTTATTGACGACAGATTATCAACGTTATCTCTTGGAGCAATGGGTGTGGGCAAATGCTTCGATATTATTCAACGATACGGCAAAACAAGAATTTATTAATCCTGATGGTTCAATTGTAAAAGTATTTTCTAAGCAAATATTGAATGCCACGTTCATTCATGAAGCAATTAAAGAGGTGAGTCGAATTGGGATCAAAGTTATCATTGGCGGGTTAGTGACAACTGTTCTTTGTTTCGTAGTTCTATATAGATGGTTAAGAAAGAGGGGAGAGCAACAAACAGAAACGAAACAATTACGCGGCGATGAAATCGCTGATATCACAACTGTGAAAAAATTAATCCATCGCTCAACGCAAGTTTCTGATATTTGTGTGTCAGGACTGCCAATGCCTGCTAATTTTGAAGTACGGCATGTTTTTGTGCACGGCACAATTGGTAGCGGCAAATCAGTTTTTATCAAAGAATTGCTAGATCAAATCAGGAAGCGTGGGGATAGAGCAATTATTTATGATAAAGGTTGTGATTATATTAAAACATATTACCGTGAAGGGAAGGACATTATTTTAAACCCATTGGATGAGCGAACGTCATCATGGCACCTGTGGGATGAGTGTCGTGACTTTGCTGATTACGACAGTATGGCAGCGGCACTGATGCCCATGCCTAATCACGTTGATAATCCCTATTGGATATCAAGTGCTCGTACTGTCTTTTCTGTGACCGCAGCGAAGATGCAAAAAGATAAAGATAGGAACATGTTAAAGCTACTTAAATTGTTGCTATCAGCAGACTTAAAAGAAATTGAAAATTATCTTACGGGAACAGAGGCAGAAATTTTAGTGTCAGCCAAAATAGAAAAAACGGCGGTAACGATCAAATCTGTTTTAGCTACTTATGCTAAGGCATTAAAGACAGTCAAGGATGAAGATAATCCTTTTTCTATTCGTCAATGGATACAGGATGACGCTAAAGACAGTTGGCTTTTTATCAGTTCACTCGCAGACAAGCATGAAACTTTAAAGCCATTAATTACGATGTGGCTTGATATTGCAGTCAATTCCTTGATGAGCTTATCGCCGTCACCTGATCGGCGGATATGGATCATCTTAGATGAATTGCCCACCTTAAATCGGCTGCCATATTTAATCAACGCACTCGCTGAAGCGAGAAAATTCGGCGGCTGCTTAGTCGCGGGGGTACAAAGTATCGCCCAATTGCGCGAGATTTATGGCAACAATGGAGCGGAGGGCATTTCAGGATTATGTAACTCTAAATGGTTTTTTCGCTCACCTTCTTTTGATACCGCCAATTGGGTATCAAGAGAATTAGGCCAAGCGGAGATCGAAGAAGTGAAAGAGGGGGTCTCGTATAGCGAAAGCGCAATGCGTACTGGAATCTCGATATCAAAGCAACAAATGCACCGGCAAATTGTAACTCCGTCTGATATGATGCGCTTACCTGATCTTGAGTCCTATGTCAGGTTAGTTGGTGGCTACCCAATTACGAAAGTAAAACTCAAGTTTAAAAAGCGAGAGACATGTGCGGATCATTTTATAGCAAGGGCAATGGATGAAGACCGGCTAAATGAAATCGATCAGTTGATCGTTCGTGCTGAAAAACCACTTATTGCAACTGACGAGAAAGGTAGGGAGGAAATGGAAAATGTTGCGTGGTGAGAGAATGTATGCAGTTAATTAGCATGATGTTATGATAGCAAATATTAAAATAGGGGTCGCCAAGTTAGATTTTTATAAGAAAACTTAAAACGAGGATCGCAGAGGATAGAATGGTTTTATATCAAGCCCCAATGTTACCCCTAGTCGATTACCAGAAAATTGAAAAAATTTTTTCATTTTCACTTTCGCATTACCCAAATGGTATTTTGGTAAGTCAATTTAAATTTTAGAACATCGCTGTTAACTCTTTAATGAAGCATATAATTATTAAGATTTTAATTAAAATTGATAAAAATTAAAATATAAGGAGATAGTTATGTCACAAAACTCATCCGTTTGGAATACAGATGGAAAACAAATTGAAATGCTACTTGATGACTTGATTGGTTTGTACTGCGAATTAAGAAAAATGGCAGACGAATATACCGATCTTCATGGAAAAGATGGCAACAATGATGAAGCACTCAAAGCTGCAAATGGTCTCAAGGAATTCAAATCAGCATTTGATAAAACTTGTACTGCGGCTGTTTATACTTTAAATGAGGTAAAAAACAGAGGATATCTGTTTGAAATAAAGGTCGTGCCAGTTTGATAAAGATTATTTTGCGGTATTGGCTAACGAGGGTCAAATTCAGTGATTTAAAGTACTAGAGCCTTTCGTCAATTAGAAAAATTTGATGGATTGAACTAAAAATTTTGATTAGCTGCCAGCATTTCGACTGGCAGCTAACTAATTTTCTAGCTTATTTATTTTGAGTACCAAAGATGTTCACGGCACACATTTTCTTTACATCTTCCACTGATTTTTTTAGAGAAAGGTTAGCGGGCACGGCATCGATATTTTCGTCTTTGGCAAGTGTAGTAAATTTTTTATAGTTGTTAGTTGTCATCTCGCACTGTGCGTTTACATAATTAGGAAGGATAGACATTAATTCAGGATGCACAGTTAAAATGGTTCTGATGTTCTGATATTGTTTTGACTCAATTTCAAAATATTCATGCATGAGAGGATTCGTGCCCTGTTTTATGGCTAATATTAAAAATAGCAGTATTACAAATATGGCAGGATTGCGTGAATTTGCATAAATGAGAAAACAAATTACACCAACGATTAGGTTAAGTACAATAAGCAGGTAATTTGGTAGATCAATAGCCGTTGAATCAGGAGCATACGATACTGTTTCATTGAAAGATGCTATGTCATTTAAAAAAGCATATAGACTTAAAGCGAAAACTAATATAGCCACCATCAATAAAATGTTACGCTTCATTTTTTTTCTTTCCAATTTTTTGAGCTTATAAAATAAAGAAATCAACTTCTCTTCTTCTGCTTCGTTTGTCATATTTGGGTTCCAGATTTTGATTTATTTTCGATAAATAACCATTAATTTAATAAGATAATGGCATCAAGGCTAATGTTATTACTTGAGCACAGTTATTCTTCTTGCAGTTTATTTAGAATTTAGGCAAATCATACACCGATCCCTTCTTTTTGACGATATAACTTAATATTCGACATTGAGCTGTAAATATCCGATAAAATAGTCCGTTTCTTTTAGCTAAATTATTCGGAATTACTTTATAAATTGCGCACGTATTATTTGGCTTGATTTTAAGGCAATAGCCCATCATTTTTTTAGCATTACGATGTCGATGGATAGCGTCAAAAATTACTTGAAGAGGTAGGGCACTTATTCGTATCATTCGTTTGATCATTTTAAATCTCCAAAGGATGGATTTTAAAGGTGGTTAGCTAGGCAACCTCTCGAAAAGATTGCCTGCTGGCGTTTTGTTAGTCCTCATTGGTTAACATTATGGTGATGACGGGTTCGCCCTCATCGCCACCGCCAATGACTGATTTTAAGTTAATTAGAGCGGGTGATTTTGATCGCCCATCACGTGGAATTACATGAACTCTATAGTGAATGTATGATTCATCTCTGTTGCGCTTACAGGCCACATATAGCATCCACAATACATCCCATAATCTCCCCGACCGATCTTGTATTGTTTGTCTATCACTATCCGCCTCAGTCCATTCGATATACTGATCCCAAACCGTGCGGGTAACAGCGACTGGAATTTTAAAGCCTGATTTCTTTGCCATTAGCGATACGTCTACTAACTCGCCATCCTCAATTGCTTGAGCGCGGGTATATGCAAAAATTACCTCTCCAAACAAATCTGTTTCTATATTCATTTTTTAAGCTCCTTAATTATCTCTAATACGAGATAATTATATCATTAATGATATATAACGCAACTAGTATTTGACATATTTATATTGTTTTTGAGATTATTATCTTGTTAACGAGATTTTTAAGGGTTGTACGTGAAAAATACAGATTGGAATAAGTTAGCTTCCGGCATAATTAAAGCAGAATTGAAACGTCGAGATATTGGTTATGAACAGCTCATTACTATGCTAGAAAAAATTGGCGTACAAGAAACTCTTCCCAGCATATTAAATAAAATGAGTCGTGGTTCATTTCAATTTGCGTTTTTTTTGCAGTGTGCGACTGCGATTGGAATTAAGAATTTACGTCTGGACGATTTATCCTCGGATGAAAATTAGGAAAATCCAAGAGGACTAAACATACATTTGATATCTACTTTTTCATATAATTCAAATAATTGTATGGATATAGATAACATTAAATTAACGAATAGATAAAAATTTCTTTAATGTATACTAACCGCGAATGGAGGATTCCTAGTGGGGAAAAAGATAAACAAAAAAACGGTCAAGCCTAAAGTAATTTCACTATTTTCAGGATGTGGAGGTCTAGATTTAGGTTTTCATCTTCAAGGGTATGAAACTGTATGGGCTAATGATTTTGATGAATGGGCCGCAAAAACATATGAACACAATCTTGGCAATGTTATAATTTGTAAAGACATTGAACAAATTGATCCTTTTAAAGATAAATCTATTCCTGATTGCGATCTAATTCTTGGTGGATTTCCATGCCAAGATTTTTCCATGATATGGAAACGACCTGGACTAAATGGCGAACGTGGAAATCTTTACAAAAGTTTTTTAAGATTTGTCGCTGCAAAAAGACCAAAAGCTTTTATTGCAGAAAATGTCAAAGGATTACTCAGTGCTAATAATAGTAAGGCAGTAGAACAAATAATTAGAGATTTTGAAAAGATTATGCCAGGTTACATTGTTAAACCTAAATTATATAACTTTGCTGATTATGGCGTGCCACAATTTAGGGAGAGGGTTCTCATAGTAGGTATACGTATTGATACGGGTTTTGATTTTCAACACCCAAAGCCAACACATGGACCAAAAGCAGGTAACCCCTATGTTACAGCAGGTGAGGCTATTAAAGGTGCAACTAAAGTTAAATTTAATAATGAAAAAATGAATATAGCTCTTAAGACAATTAAAATGCTGGAATTAATACCCGAAGGTGGCAATTTTACTGATGTACCAACTAACAGCCCTTACTACGTCAAGGGCATGATTAGTCATGTATATCGAAGAATACATAGAAAAGAACCATCAAAAACTATAATCGCAGCTGGTGGCGGCGGAACATGGGGTTATCATTACCCAGAACCTAGACCATTAACAAATCGCGAGCGGGCAAGACTGCAATCATTTCCAGATGACTTTGTTTTCCTTGGCTCAAATGCAGAAGTCAGAAGACAAATCGGTAATGCTGTTTCGCCAAAAGGAGTATCTGAATTAGCTAAAGCTTTGCTGCCTTTATTTACTAATGAATATATAAAAATTGATTTAGAACTCGCCTTTAAAAAAGCAAAAAAAATTCCTGTCAAAAAAAGAATAGAACAAGATGCGGGGGTAAAACAGGAAGTTTCATCAGGAGGTATGTAGTGCAATTACTTCTTTCAAACATTCCTCCTGTTAGAATAGCAAAACTTAAAGCGAGTACCTGTTTTGAAAACTTAATGCAATCTGCTAGTGGTATTAGAATTGCTTCTGGCTATATTTCTACTGATGCTCTCGCAGAGCTCAAAAAAATAATAGAAGTTAATCAAAAATCATATTTGGAATTAATTATCGGCATGCACGGGTTCGATGGTTTTACCCGCTCTCAATATCAAGCAGCAAAATATCTGGATGAATATTTAAGAGATAAAAATATAGGCGGTGTTAAAGTAGTTAGTACTTTTAGATTTCATGGAAAAATATATAGTTTTTTAAATCATAAAACTCCTTTTGCAAGTATTGTTGGTTCGTCAAATTTAAACAGTATTTTTGATAGTGAAAATATGTATGAAGTTGATTTTTACCTAGAGGAGCCTAATTTAGTTAACGAAGTTGATTCCTTTGTAACACAGCTTTCTGAAAAAGCATGCACTCAATTAAGCGAAATTGATCCAAAATTCATTGAAGATGTAAATAGGTCGATGGAAGGACAGGAAGGCATTGATAGAGTTACTAAAATAGATTTGGCTACAATAGAATCTACTTCCACAGATGTATCATTTAAAATTCCAATTAAAACAGCACCTGATGCACCTCGCAGCAACTTGAATGTCTTTTTTGGCGAGGGTCGACGAAATAAAAAAGGCTATATAAAACCAAGACATTGGTACGAAGTAGAGTTAATTGTTCCTAGAGAAATTACTAGTCATCCTAATTACCCGCAAACAAAATACCCAAGCAAAGATAATGAAAATATAATCACGGTTTATACTGATGATGGATGGAAATTTAAATGTAAAATTAGTGGTGATTACAGTAAAAATTTCCGATCGGCAGATGATTTGAAGATTCTCGGTAGATGGATAAAGGGTCGCCTTGAATACAATGGATCTTTGCGAGTTGGGGAGCCAGTTACAGATGACACTTTGAAACATTATGGAAGAGATAACTTTGAATTGATTTCAACTAAAGACCCAGCAATATGGCTGCTTAATTTTAAAATATAATCATACGAGATATTTGAGAGAACTATGGGAAAACATTTTGAGAGTTATCTGAAAAATATTGAAGAAATATCGCCAGCAATAGTTCAAAATATTCGAACTACAGTAGATTCATTATTTCCCGAATATATAGAAACATTTTCTTTTCGAGACCATATTACTGGTTTACTTCTAGGAAATGTCCAAAGCGGGAAAACAAGCCAAGTTTTAGGAATTATTTCAGCTGCAGCAGACGAAGGATTTGAAATTTTTGTTTTTTTAACCACTGATAATACTTACCTCCATGAACAAACATTTAGACGTGCGTTAAGTTCACTAGATACTTTTATGGTCTGTGGAGAAGATGATGAATTAAGATTCATAGAAAATAAAATGCGTAAGCCTGTTATTCTTGTTTTAAAGAAAAATACTAAGGTGCTTCAACGTTGGAAAAATAATTTAGCAGCTTCAAAATTCTGTGAAGGACGGTCGATCTTCATTATTGACGATGAAGGTGATGCTGCAAGTTTAAATACTAAAGTTAACCAAAAAGACCAGAGCGCAATCAATCGACATTTAGAAAGCATAAAAAAACAAGCTAACAGCAGTATATATCTGCAAGTAACAGCTACACCGCAATCTCTTTTGCTACAATCAATCAAATCTGCATGGAGACCAGCTTTTGTTCAATATTTTCCACCAGGCCAAGGTTATCTTGGCGGCGATTTTTTCTACCGTGACCCACCAGCTGATTGTATTCGGCTAACTCCAGAAAATGAACTTGATGATTTGAGAAATGAAGATATACATATTACTGAAGGCCTACGATTATCTCTTTTAACTTTTTTAGTAACAGGCGCACATATTTTATTATCAAAATCTGGTAAGGCGTGTAACTTTCTAGTTCATCCCAGCGTGCGTATCGCAGATCATACGCATGTTGCAAATAAACTCGGTCAGTATCTTAATGAAATGCTTATCGCAGTGTCAGAAAATAAAATGGAAGATTATCTTATCGAATCTTGGGAAGACCTTAAAAAAACAAATCCAAATATAATTAGCTTCCCTGAAATTCATGACTTTATAAAAGATATTCTCAACGAACAAAAAATTAAACATATTGTAATGAATTCGACTGGCAGCAATATTACCGATTTCTCAAGTGGCCTTAGCATCATAGTTGGTGGAAATAGCTTGGGACGCGGAGTTACCTTTCCTGCTTTACAAACTGTTTACTATTGTCGTACTGCTAAATCTCCTCAAGCTGATACATTTTGGCAACATTGTAGAATGTTCGGTTACGATAGAATTCCAGAATTAATGCGAATTTTTTTACCTCCATCATTATTTAAACTTTTTACTGAATTAAATAGTGGTAACAGAGCTTTGCTTGCACAAGTATCTAGCAGGAGCCTGGACGATGTAAGTTTACTTTACCCTCCGGGTATTAAACCAACAAGGGCTAACGTTCTTGATAAAAATATATTAGATGTAATAGTCGGCGGAGTTAATTATTTTCCAGCATTTCCAAAAAGAAAAGACGTCGAATTACTTGATGAAATATTAAAAGATTATAGTGGAACCGACAAGCATGAGATCACATTAAATAGTTTATTACAGCTGCTAGAAAAATTTGATACTGAAATTAAGTATGACTGGTCTTGTAAAGCATTTATTAATTGTATTCGCGCTCTAAGAGCAACCCATGCTGAAAATAAAGCAATATTGATAATCAGACGTAATCGCAGTATTTCTAAAGGAACCGGAACATTGCTTTCTCCTGACGATAGAGCATTGGGTGATTCAATTAAGAAGTACCCTGTTCTTACCCTGTATCGGATAAATGGTGAAAAAGAGAAAAATTGGGATGGAATGCCTTTATGGATCCCAAATATTAAACTTCCTCTGGGAAAAAATTTCTATAAAGCTGATGCATAAATTGAATGGATAATTTAACCATCGAGCAGCGTCGCAAGAACATGCAAAACATCAAATCAACTGGCACAAAACCAGAACGATTGATTGCGAAGGAATTAAGGAGAAGGAAAATATATTTTTCTGCAAATGTTAAATCTTTGCCAGGCAAGCCTGATTTTGTCTTTAGACGAAAAAAAATTGTTGTATTTGTAGATTCAGATTTTTGGCATGGAAATACTAATCGCTGTATTATGCCAAAATCTAATTGTGAATATTGGGAACAAAAAATATCAAGAAATCGTCAACGCGATTTAGAAGTTAACAATATGCTTCAAAAAAACGGGTGGTTTATTATAAGATTATGGGAATATGATATCAAGAAGTATTTCGAAAAAACTTTTTCAATAATATTAAGACAACTTCAACTTTCATAAAATTCAATTTTCAATATCTATCATTCGTCAAACATCAGCGTGACTTATTTTTTCAAGGACGCAGAATTGTTAGAGCAACCAAAACTATAGGTGTGTAATTAATGAGTACTTCGATTATTTTTAATAACTTCTCGTAATAGCCTATCTATTTGAGCTGGTAACTCCTGACAAGTGATCTCAAGTTCTTTTTGTAGCATTTTATATAAAAATCGTTTGTCAAATAATTCTGGGTGTTGCTGCTGTAGTTTATCGAGAAACGACTTATCTTTTTTTTCAATAGCTTGCATTTTTTGTATGTATAATTTCTTCAATAAATCGTGCGATAACTCTTTAGACATTTATTCTATCCTTTTAAATTGATTGATGATTGATTAGTTTGAATATGAGGATAAGGTGAGGGCAATAAGTAACATCGATTAGGGATAAACAAGAAGGGAGAGCAAGATTATAGCGCGTAATAATAATATTTTTCAACTTATTTGAACTGCAAGTAATCTCGCCAAAATTCCACTATCATAACCATAGCAAGTGTGTCTAATTCACAATATTTGAGCAGAGCCGTAATTAATTCTTTTCTTTCATCTTCACTCATCTCGCAAAATTGCAAACGAGAATAAGCGATAGAGGCAGTACCACCACCCTTAATTTTGTCATCACCAAATAATAAATCCAGACCTTTTTCAGAAATATCTATATCCTGAAAAAGTTTAGGGAGTAAAGTATAAGGATCAACAACATTTTCATTTTCCTTTCGTACCCATTGCATGTTTGTGAAATTGAGACTAGGTATTTCAGCTTTAACGCCATATATAGGTTGAGAATATTTTTCTTGCAGAAATTTTGATCTCGTCAAAACAGCGGGAAACACATACTTAATTGAGTTCGATCCGAATGTTAGTGGGTCATAATAAAAACGCAATACTAATTCACGCAGATCAACCATTTTGCGCGCACCTTCCCATTTTTCCTTGCTGTCTTTAGTTGATTCACTAATCGATTTTATAAAGTTAATTAACTCGTCCTTGTCAAGAATGTCTTCTTGAGAACTTAGAACTTGTTGGTAAATTTTATTAAGGTATGTATTTTCATGCGTTGCATAGCGGAATATCGTGCCCTGGTCTTTATCTAACTGTTGTTTTAGTGCACGAATAAAATCTAAGTTTGGGTTCTTACCAATTTGAGTATTTAGGTATTGACCAATATGTGCCACTCGACCATCAGCATACAAAATATGATGAGAAAACTGAAATGCTATATCATGATAAGGATGTTCGCCCTTATGAAAAGGAATAGCAGGTTTCACAGTTTCAAAGTCGATAAAATGCAGCGGATACTGCCACTTTTCTATTGCATATTTTAGCCCATCTTTATCAATATATTCGCTAGTATCATTATTTGTCATTTTTTCAATTTGCATCCATTGCCGTGCGCCTGGTGATAATCCTGGCGTCATATTTTCTTTTATATTAATGCTCGATTTTTGAATTTGATTAGCTTTGCATAGACCAGAACGAATTAGTGAATTAAGACCTTTTAAATTCCATATATCTAAGATCATAGGACTTGCACATGCTTCTTTATCAAATGAAAAAATTTCTTGCCAACACTCTTCAAAGCCACTCTTTAATGTATTGGCTGGATCACTTTTAAATTCACATTTTTTGCAAACTGTTCCTGGAACTGGCTTTATTTTAATATCATCAAGATAATGATCTGACAAATAATGAATATAATCTGGAAAAGAGTATGTCTTTAAAAATTTTTCCTTTTCAAAAACATGATTAACTTCTGCATCAACGTTGACTTTTTTTAAAATAGGATTATCCAATTCATCCGTTGTCAATTTGCTATTGGTAATTATCTTGACCCTATCTTTTTCTTTCACAATCCGAAATTTTTGATTCAGTCCATCTGAAGGGCAAGTGGTACTCTTATCAGCTAGCATCAAATAACAAGCGATATTCATTTCAGGAAATGCTTTCATAACAACATATTTTTGAAAGGCTACATCATATATATAGGGTTGCCATTCACTATATATTCCACCTTTTTTAGTCATAAAAGGCGATTCTTCAAAAGAATCATATGATTTGGATTTGACTTCAATTAGTTTAATACTGGTGCTGTTTTTTATGACGATATCGGCACGAACAAACAAATTTTGGTAGGTAAAAGCAGCTTCAAAAATAATTACATTATCACGCTGCAATAGCTCATTTGTTTTAGCAATAGCCTTATTATTATTTGCAGCTTCAATAAGGAAACCATCAGGATGGTAGCACCTAGCCAATTCCGCCACCTGATAACCATTTTCGGCCAGCCCCTCTAAAAAGGAATCATCCGATTTTAAATTTGAATAATCTTCCTTGCCAAAATAATAAAGCTTGGTTGGACACTCCATTGCCAGGATAAACTTGGATTTTGTCAGAAAGCGTGGATTCATTTAATTCATCCTTACTATCGTTCTTACATGGAATAATAAGTGTTTAATAGTTATTCAGCTATGTCAACTTTCGTCAAGTTCAAATCAATTAATGTTAAATTATATTTTGTTTATGGTAAACTGCCGCCCAACTATTGATCGACCAAAATTAGTATAAAAATTAAACAGGCCATGCAAGAATGCCTTAGAGAAAATTATGATTAAATACTTTAAATCTTATCTCGTATTAAGTGTAATACTAATTATATTTTTATCGTTACTTTTCTGTGCGGTGACTATACCTACGGGTTATGTGGGGATTCGTGTTTTATTTGGTAGTGTACAAGATGGTTATCTTGAGCCAGGGTTTCACATGATTAATCCTTTTATACGCGTCGTTAAAATGAATATACGAACACAAAGAGCTGATGAGGAAGGAGTTATACCATCAAAAGAAATGCTTAATATGACATTAAAAACATCGGTAAATTATCATATCGATAAGTATAAGATTGAGGATATTTATAAAACATTAGGTACTGATTATTTCGATAATTTCGTGGAACCACATATCAGATCGAGTATTCGTGAGATAACAAGTGAATATGGAGCCGAACAATTTTTCAGCGGCGCTCGGAATGAAATTCAGCAAAAAATCCAAGACTCTTTAACAAAAGCATTAACTCCGCGAGGAATTATCGTTGAGTCTGTTATGCTGAAAGAAATATCGCCGCCTGAAATTGTGAGGGTAGCTATTGAATCAAAACAAGCTCAACAACAAGAAGCTGAAGCAATGAAATTCCGATTGCAAAGAGAAAGACTAGAGGCCGAACGAAAAACCATTGAGGCAGAAGGAATACAAAAATTTCAGGAAATCGTGAAAAAAGGTATTGATAAGAACTTGCTAGAGTGGAAGGGGATCGAGGCAACGGAAATCATAGCAAAGTCACCTAACACTAAAATCATTATCATCGGTAATAAAGAAAGTGGTGGATTACCATTAATATTACCTACAGGTTAATAATTTAATTTGTTCCATGCCTGCACTAAATCACCGTGTTTAAGTAAACACACGGGTAAACTGCCGTCTGCAACAGAAACCAGGTTACCAGTGAATAAAAAATTTATTAATTAAAATGAGGATGAAAAGATGAGTGAGTGGGAAATAAAGCATTTACAAAACCGGTTAGAAAACCAGGAAAAAAAGCTAGACTATTTAAATGAAACCATACAGAAGCTAAGAAGAAAGTTAGAGGACAAACATTTCAGAGCTATTATGTGGCTGATGCTACTAAGTTACGCCCTGTTTTTTTCTTTTATTGCACTTCACGATCATAGACGTGATATAGACTTAATTCAAGCAAAGCAAGAACACAGTGTTAAAACTAATGATGCAAACGAAAAGACGGAGATAATTAAGAAAGCAGCTTAATGGGGTTCTACTATGAAGATCGCCCTAAAATGTTCCCTCCCTAGACTGTAATTGTGTCTCCGATAGATATTTGCGATAATGCAACTGTAGTTTATTATAAATTAACATTGGTATCTGTATGAATAGTAAAGAAAAAATTTGGATTATTCAGCGTTGCATTGATGCTTCGATAAATCTCTACGAAGACTGGCCGGGTTATTGTGAAAGTCCTATGTCGCATGACGAAATAATGATAGCCCTAAAAGAATGCGAAGAGAAATGGCTAGACTACGAATTCCGCGGACACAATATAAACTTTACAAGCCAATTTAAAGGATAAAACGTGTACCTTCACAAGACAAATAAAAAACTATTTTTGTCATTATTAGTAGGCGTAATTTGCTTAATAGCAATTGCATCCACAAATCCTTTTTTGGCAGCAAAAATGGATCATTTTACAGTATATCTAATAGATAGAACTACGTTAGTTATTTGGCCTGAGTTCCATAGGCAAGCTCACGAGCTTGCAGGTAAGTACGATAGAAATAGCCACTCTTAAAGAAAGACCAAATTGGATGTAAATTTCTGTTAACCCAGTCAAAATAGGGGTGATAACTACACATACCAATGCCAATCTGGGTAAGGGTATAATATAAGCAGTTGCCTAAAAAGCCTTATAGCCCTCACTATAAGCCTTAAATAATATATTGATTAAATAGCATTTTATGCTAAAATTAGTAGATTAGCTTATTAAATTTGGAATTTCTCAAGCGGATTCGTTTGATTTTGAGGCTGGTTAGGTTATAATACCATTAACCATACCCGCTACGCCTCTCAACGATGCGCACCACAGCGGGTTGTTTATTTATGGGTAAACAAAAATATACTAAACCAAGATTGAATGTTGATGAGCAAATTGAATTGCTTAAACAACAAGGATTAATTATTAATGATGCACAACAAGCGCATCACGTTCTTAAAGTAGTCGGTTATTATAGATTTTCTGGTTATTTACATCCGTTTAAACTACCCCACCAAAATAATTCTCGTCGAAGCTTTAAACAAAACATAACCTTTGATTATATATGGCAACTTTATCAATTTGATAGAGAATTACGATTATTAGTGTCTGATGCAATTGAAAAAATTGAAGTGGCTTTTCGAGCATCGATTGCTGATGTCACAAGCAAAGAATATGGATTATTCTGGTACACTGAAAGTCAATTTTATCGCAACATATCTCAGCATAATGCTTTAATGCGAAAAATTGATGATAGCTTAAAAAAACCAGAAGAAGTATTTGTTCAGCATTATTTGGAAAAGTATAACGATCCTAAATACCCACCAATTTGGATGATGATAGAATCTTTATCTTTTGGCACATGTTCAAAATTATTTAGTAACATACAATCTATCTCGGTTAGAAATAATATTAGTGATCTCTTTGAACAACATACAACAGTATTAGAATCATGGATGAAAGTTGTCGTTTGGATAAGAAACATATGCGCTCATCACGCCCGTTTATGGAACCGTTGGTTAGTAGAAGCACCAATCATCCCTAAAAATGAACCTTTACATGGTTATCTGCTTAATCAAAACCGTAAATTCCTTGTGTGCGCTTATATCTTAGATAAATTGTTAAAACCGATAGCAGCCAATAATCATTGGAAGAAAAATCTATTTAATTTATTTGATGAATATAGCCAATTTCCAGGTTTAACAATGGGTTTTAATAAAGAATGGAAACACGATCCATTTTGGGAGTGACCAATGTCATTACAATACCCAATTCCTATTATTGACAGCATTGATGAAACAAAAATAAGCGGGTCAATTGTTTTTGATGCTGACTTAATAATATCACTTGATTTTTTAAAACAATATAGCGGAAATAAAGCAACCTTTGAATCCTATCGCCGTGAAATTGAAAGATTGTTGCAATGGTCAACACTCATTATTAAAAAATCTATCTTAGAATTAAGTCGACAGGACATCGAAGATTACATTAAATTTTGCTTAAACCCGCCGAAAACATGGATTAGTACAATCAGAGCTGCTCGACACACTAAAAGAAATGGTATAAGAATTGCAAATCCTAAATGGCGCCCATTTGTTGCAACTGTCAGTAAACAAGATTTTAAAAATGGTATTAGACCGAATAAAAATAACTATCAATTGTCACAAAAATCTATTCGTGAAATTTTTACAATACTGAGTAGTTTTTATAATTATTTATTAATCGATGAAAAAGTGTCGGTTAATCCTATCGCTCTCATTAAACAAAAAAGTAAATTTTTGCAAAAACGCCAACAACAATCATCTGTTATGCGTTTAACTGAAAAACAATGGCAATATTGCCTTCAAGTGGTCAGGGAAATGGCTATAAAAAATCCTGATAAACATGAACGGACTTTATTTATTTTATCTGCATTGTATTTAATGTATCTGAGAATCTCGGAACTAGTGTCCAATGATAAATGGACACCCATGATGAAACATTTTCATCGAAGCACAGATGGCTCATGGTGGTTTAAAATCGTTGGTAAAGGTAATAAATTACGTGAAATTGCGGTTAGCGATGATATGCTATTAGCATTAAAACGTTATCGTGAATATTTAAACCTTAGCCCCTTACCTTCACCTACTGAAAAAACCTGCCTTTTGCCAAAAGAAAACGGCAAAGGTGAGATGACTGACACACGCCATATCCGCAGGATAGTGCAAGAATGTTTTGACAAAACCATCAGTAAGCTGCGAGAAGAAAATTTTTTTTCTGAAGCTGATGCAATGGAATCCGCCACTGTACACTGGCTTAGACATACTGGCATCTCTGATGATATCAACAAACGTGGCCGCCCTATTGCGCATGTACGCGATGATGCGGGGCACAGTTCTAGTGCTATTACAGATAGATACAATGATATTGAATTAAAAGAACGTTACAAATCGGCAAAAAATAAAAAGCTGAACCTTAAAGAAAAATCTGTTAAAAATTAAACTATTTTTTATTTGATATACTGAGAGATTAAGGGTGTTATATCTATGACTCTTTTCCCTAGCATGTCAAAAAGACTTCCCTGCATTGGAAAAGATACCAACGGATAAGTTCTTGATAACACCACCTCGAAGCGAACATGGTTAAATAGAGACATTTGTCCAACTATATTGTTGCTATAACGATCCTGTCCGATAGTTATTATATGACTAGCATACCTGTCTTTTTGAATTTTCCGTAGATTTGCCACGATAGGATTATTATCCATTGTCATTAGATAAAGACTAGCCTTTAATCCATAGCGTATAAAATTTCTAATCTCATTAAAGCTATCACTTAATACAATAGAGCTTCCATACCGGTGAGCAAGGTAATTAAAAACCATTTTTGCTAAAGCCCTTTGTATATTTTCATCAATAACTGATTTGAAATAAAGTGGCTCAACCTTATTTGGAAGTCTAAACTTCCCAAATTGCTTTTCATGCACTTGGATTTTAATTTCCGCTTTTTTCAAAGCTAAATTAAATTTTTCTGTTTGCACTTGCATATCATCAGCCCGGGAGACAAAATTTACGTACCCCTCAACAGGCTTTAATCCCATGCCTTCAAGTATACTTCTATGTGGAAGTTGATCTGATCGAAAGTGAATTCTATTTCCTTTTGTTGAATTCATGATAATAATTTGATTCGCAATCATTACATCAAAATTTTTATCTGAATTTAGTTGAATATCTACGAGAAGGTCTCCATGATCTGAATGTTGAATTGATGGCTCTATTCTCTGCCTTTTACGATGAATGACCCTTTTAAATTCAGTTGGTTGCACAATACCAACAATACTTCGATATAATATACCAAAAGTGCTATCTCTGCCTAAATGCAATTCAAGGTTATCAGCAAAATATTTGTTACATACTTTGCACACAAGACCGACCAGTGTCATAGTATGAGTGCCAAATAATCCAAATAACTCCGAGATAACATGTTCTCTATTAAAATCGAGTGGGAATAGCTTAATTTCCTTGCAATAGATGCAAATTCTTGATGTATTCTTTTTTATTCGTTTCATTTAATTAAATAATTTCATATCATGTGAATTGATTAATTATTAACTTTATGGGTTAACTTAGTACGCATGTCTTTTAAACTAAAAGCAACATCGAAATCCACATCAATTTTCATTTTGCTTTCATCAATGAGCATTACTGGACGGTTATCATCTGTTTTGAAAATCTTATTGATTAATTCTTTGATCCAATTCATATCGTTCCTAATTATTACGCATAATTTCATAAGAAACAGCTTTAAGCCTATTCTTTTCTTGCTTAGTCAACTTAGGCCACATTTGCACTAGCATCTGTCCTTCCTGTAAATAACCGATCTGCTCAGTGGTCAATGGCAACGTTGGTTTTGGTATCAACGCCAATGTCAACAAAATGCTTGATAAAATCCCACTGATGATTGCTACAACAAATATTTTCCAAGAAGATTTATTTTTTTCTGCGCGAAATGCTTCAATGGTTAAGTCCATTGATTTACAAATCTGTGCTATTTTACTAATAGATTGTTCGATAGAATGATTGCTTTTTTCTGAAATGGATTTTTCAATGCTATTCATCGCCTCATTGGCTGATTCTTTAATGCAATCTTGAATACGTTTACGAATGCCCGCTTCATATTGACCGACTTCTTTGGTCTGATTAATTAATAACTGTGTTAATTTTCCTAGTTCTTCTTTCTCTCTAACCAATAACTGACGTTCTTGCGATTGACGGTCAAGCGTATCGAGCAATTGATAAAATATTTTTTCTAAACGGTCATTAACAGGTTCTTTTGATACGGCCACTTCATTCATTCAATTTACCTCATGATTTTTTTAGAATTCTATCTCTCGGTCTTTATCAATTTTTTGCACTGTTTTTTCTGGCTGAGATGGATTCGCTTTTTCATATTGCTTTAGTAAACGGTCTACTTCTGTCTTGGCTTCTCTCATCCCAGCATCTTTCATGATCTCCTGATACCGCTCTTCATAATGTGCCCGTTGTTCGGCTGAAATGGGTTTATCAAATGAAATAGAATGCCCCTGCTGCATGTCTTTACTGCTGCCTGTTTCTTGCGAAGCGGAGTTGATATTTGTTCCAGGCCTTAGTTCTTTTTCCAGCTCTGGGTTGTTCTTATAAGCCTCGTCTCTTATTGCCCGCATCTTGTCCAGCCACGCATCATCAACTGTTTTGCCATGCTCTACTTCATCGCTAATATCTTTTGTGCTAAGCGTTTTAGCAAGCTGCTCTTTTACAGTTTCAACAAATTCTTTAGTGCCATCCACCCACCCAGAAATTGTGTCCTGAATTTTTTCAAGCCACTGTGCGCCGTATTTATTCCAGAACGTGTCCCAAAGCGTATCTAATCCGCGATATGAAGCGAATAATGCCTTTTCCAGTTCATGACCAACATAATCCAATGCCAAGTCTTTAGAACCGTCACGCGACAGTGTTTTTGTCATATCATCATAGGTGGGAAATTCTTCTTTACTCCAGAACAGTTCTGCTCCATCTCGATGGCGGGTCATTGCTACGTTTGTTGAATGGCGATTTAAATATTTAGATGCCAATACAAATGACCGGTCAAAGGTTCCGCCCTGCCCTTTATGAATTGTTGAAGCATAGCCGTAATCTAAATAGTTATAACGCTTTGTCGAAAACTGTATCGTATGTGCCTTTTCTTTTTCATCTTTGCTTAGATTCACCATGAGGGAGTCATTATCAACCTTAAGGATAGTGCCTAATGACCCGTTCTTAACACCCAATTCCCTATCATTTCGAAGAAAGTAAATTTTTTCTCCTGTTGCAAATAATTTCTTTCCATCATTTGTTTGTAGGAGATGATCGCTTCCAAGCTCCCCTAACGATTGCCTTAATGCCCGCGCAGTCTCATTTAGCTCACGGACATCATCACGTCTAAATGCCAACATGATTTGAGTTTTCTCAGGTTGAGAAATTCGCACATCATTCCAAGTATCAATCAAACTTTGTTTAGCCTGGGATTGGGTCGAAAACTCATGCACACACTCATGCGCTGCATATATGGCAATGCCATCTGTCGTATGGCGTGTTGAAAAAAGAACAGTTGCTTCTTTTTGCCATTCTTCACGCTGGCGCCAAATTTCTTTTAGCTCAATTTTTGATGAAGTATGATGGATGATACCGCGGAAAGCGGCACCCGCCTGAATGGCCTGTAGCTGTTCTTGTGGGTCTCCCACTAAAACTAATTTAGCACCACGTTTATTTGTTTCTTCCGTCACCTCAGCCAACTGTCGCGTACCCAACATCCCTGCTTCGTCGATGACTAAAATATCATTAGGTGTGAGTAATTCTTTTCCTTGCTCCCAAGCATATAATCGACTTGCTATCGTCCGGCTGGTGATGCCACTACTGCTTTCAAGGTTCTCTGCGGCAATACCTGATAAAGTTGCGCCCAATACACGATATCCTGAGGTTTCCCAAGCTTCTCTTGCAGCGCCCAGCAACCTGCTCTTTCCCGTTCCTGCATATCCAACAACATTTTTCAAATCGCCATCTGATACAAGATATTCAAATGCTGTTTTTTGTTCCGTGGACAGGCCATGTCGAACCGAGACCATTTCATTCGAAACATCACGAAGTACATGCTCATTTTTTTCAAGCAACGAATTGGCATTGACCATCATCTCTGATTCAAGCCGCACCATGTCCATTGTCGTGAAGCGTTCTTGCTTTTTGTCGTCCATGCCCAACGGCACTAATGCAGGCGATGCTTTCACTTTTTCATAAACAGCCAAGAATTGTTCGCCATCGGCAGTATAACGATTGACGATACGGGCGATATCATGATGAGTGAAAGTCGATTGCTGATGAGTTAGAACATCTAGCACTATTTCTGGATTAGCTAATAATCGTTCGCCATTGAGCCTGTCATTCAGAAGCTGTTCGCCATGAGATGCCATGCGATGAAATGTACCTGTTGCTCCAATTTTCTTCTGCGGGATCAGATCAATCCCCTGCTCTTTCAAACTACGATGATCAACTCGAATATCATGACCGTTCAAAGCCAAATGTTTGTTTTCATGATCGCAAAAATCTTTTCGTAAAACATATAACATTTCTTCCTTATTAAATTCCCTATATTTTTTACCAAAACCCTCTCCTTCTAATGTTCTTTCTATCAGCATAAGATGCACGTGTGGTTGTTTTTGTCCATCAGAGGCAACGCCATCATGAATAGCAACATCAACGACAAGCCCTTTTGAAGTAAACTTTTCGTAAACAAATTCTTTAATCAATGCAAGGTTTTGTTCTTTGGTTAGTTCGCGTGGCAAGGCAATTTCAAATTCGCGAGCCAGTCTTGAATCTTTTCTGGCTTCGATTCTCTCAATATGGTTCCACAGTTTCTCTCGGTCTTTCATCCATACTGGCGCATGGTCTGGCATCATGATTTCTGTGTGGATGACGTCTTGCTTTTGTGTATAGTCCTGCAATTTCTCATATCGCTCATCATAAAGCTTATCGCCAGAGCGATAAGCAGCACAAGCAACCGCACTCTGCCCTTTTGATCGGGATATTATCTTTGTTGAGAAATGATAGATTGCCAAACGATTTCCTTATCCATATTTTATTGAAGAAAAATCTTAGCACAGCGAACATTGCGAAGCAATGTGTAAGCGCGCCCTTCAAGGCCAGGTAGCCAAGACGTCGCTGCGCTCCAAGGAACTCGCTATCGCTCGTAACTATTTTGATTTTTCCATTTGAAATGATAATATACTTGAAACTTTCATCATCCATGTAAGAATTTCATGCTAAGGAAACTATAATGAGCACGGAACAACAAAAATTATCTCAGATTGATAAACTTAAACGTCAAAAAGAAATTATTGAGGCGAGGCTACAAAAAGCCGAAGCCAGTCATAAAATTCGGGAGCGCAAGGAAGAAACTAGACGCAAAATTCTACTTGGCGCATATTTTTTAGAAAAACTTAAAAAAGACGGAACGTTTGAATCGATTAAACAAGAACTTGATCGTTTTTTAACGCGAAATAGTGATCGTAAGTTATTTGGTCTGTCAGCATTAGAAAATGAACTAACTTAATCTACAATGCCAGTTTTAATAAATGACGTACCTGTGGTCTGCATCAACCAAGCGGCGGTCGCTAATCATGTGTCTGCTGCGCTTGTCCTGTCTATTATGAAAAAAGAGAATGGCAGAAATGGACAAGCTGTGCGAAACAAAGATGGTACTTTTGATTTGGGAGTTTTTCAAATTAATACACGTTGGCTCCCTACCCTTGCACGCCATGGATACACTCGTGATGACTTGCAATTTAATCCGTGCAAAAACGTAATGGCGGCAACATGGATACTTGCAACTAATTTAGCTGAAGGTAAAACACTCTGGTCAGCCATTGGAAATTACCATTCGCATACGCTCAAACATAACCTAACATACAGAGCTAGCGTCCAGGCTAATTATCAAAAAATTACTCAGGTGCTACAAATTTAAATCATCCTTCACTTTTCTGTTTTGGCTTTTTTGTTACCCATACAATTGCTGGGTGCATTTGAATAGCTTGAATTAAGTGCTTATCGCTAGTAATCAGTCGGGGTTTAATTTCACCTGATTCCCGAATCAATGAAATAAATTCAATTTCTGCTTCATTTAAAGGTATTACTATAGACAATGCCTCATGCAACTCATTTAAAGTTTTTGTCGCCCACTTCTTCAAATCCGGCTGTCCACGTGGTAACTCCAATTGACGCATTACAGGAAACAAGCGGTTACGAATATCTAATATATTATATTCAATATATTGAGGGGTAAGATTAGGCAATTCAATTTCAGTCATCGCTAAATAGGTCACGAATGCTGTCCTTATTTTCTTGGCATCAATATCACATTTTGTTAGTAAATAATGAGCATCGAATAAATCACGGCTAGCGGTACGAGAATAAAGAGCTGAAAGCTTGCCCGCCGCTAATTCATGAATATCCAGTACTGGCACATGAATAGTTTTTTCAAATGGAATTTTCGGTATTAATAATTTTACCGGCCAAAGCGGTTGGCGATACATATAATTCAGGTCAATCTCTAAATTCCCTTTTTGCCCTAATAAACTCGGATATCGCCATACCATTTTGCCACCCGCATGATGTGTGGGGTTGCGATCTAGTTCAAATCGATTTTGTTGGAGAATTTGATTAATTGCATCGTTAATAAGGGGTCGTTCTTTTAACATACTTTCTCGTTCAAGTTGCCCAATATAATTGAGATCGATATCCACAGAGAGCCTTGGTACTTCGTCAAAATAGAATAAATTTAAAGCTGTGCCTCCTTTTAAAACAAGACGTTCTCGAAGATAAGGAACAGACATAAATTGATCTAGTGTCGTCAGTAGTCGAT
>Ga0207082_1071_pt1 | contig 22310 bp, 23 predicted proteins | sample Alteio_BWMinHeat_56_FD_153588 | JGI IMG/M metagenome (GOLD analysis project Ga0207082, IMG submission 153588) | Enriched cells from forest soil in Barre Woods Harvard Forest LTER site, Petersham, Massachusetts, United States -... | ecosystem: Environmental > Terrestrial > Soil > Temperate forest >...
GCCTCACATGAGGCCCTAAACAATGACCCTTGCCCCATTCACCCGCTCACAAAAAAAGACGCTCTTCCTCTCCGCCCTAGGTGGCGTCTTAGAATTCTATGATTTCATTATTTATATTTTCCTAGCCCCCATTATCGAAAAAGTATTTTTTTCAGGAAATTCTAGCTCTGTAGCAACTCTAAAAACCCTAGCCATCTTTTCAATTGGTTATTTATTACGCCCCCTCGGCGGGATTATTTTTTCCCATTTTGGCGATCGCTATGGTAGAAAAGTCGTCTTTTTGCTAACCGTTATTTTTATGGCGCTCCCCTCATTTGGCATTGCTCTCTTACCAACACCAGCACAAATAGGGCTTGCATCACCCATCTTATTACTCATTTGCAGAATGATGCAGGGCTTGGCCTTGGGTGGTGAAATTCCAGCGGCGATTACCTTTGTTGCAGAACATGTACCCCTTAATAGACGCGGCTTTGCCTTATCCACTTTATTTTTTGGCATCAATATGGGTTTATTACTGGGTTCATTAGTCACTAGCATTCTCACTAGTTTTTTAACAGAAAATGAGATCTTAACTTATGGCTGGCGCCTACCATTTTTATTGGGTGGCATCTTTGGCCTTGCTTCTATCTCTGTCCGCCGTTATTTGCAAGAAACAGCCGCCTTTACTGCGCTAAAAAAGCAGGATTTACAAGAATTTCCTTTTGCTAGTCTCATGCGATCTTCATCAAAGAAAGTATTAGAATGCGTCATGCTAGTTGCAATTGGTGGTGTGAGTGTTTTCTTCTATCTCTATTGGCCGCAATATTTGCATCAATATTTTCAATATGATTTCGCCCAACTCATGCGTATTAATACCATGGCGACCTTGGTATTAAACATCAGTATTTTAATTGGCGGTCTATTGTGCGATCGCTTTGGAAGCCGCACTTTATATTTGATTGGAATTACTTGCCTAGTGCTTGTCACTTATCCCTTATTTACTTTACTCAGTTATCACAGCATGACACTGGTGATGATCACTTATTTTAGTTTTTCACTTTTATTTGGCTTTATTCCAGCTTGCTATTGTGTGATGTTGACAGAAGCATTTCCAACAGCAATTCGTTATTCTGGTGTGGCTACCAGTTATAATCTTGCTTATGCCTTTTTTGGCGGATTCAGTCCCATCATTTGTACACTAGCCATCAGTACATTTAATTCAGTATTGGCACCCGCCGCTTATCTTATTTTGGTTGCCATCTTATCTGGTATGACCTGCTTCCTTGGGCGTGAACGTTTTCAATCACTCAAGGGTTCTTTAAGCCAAAAAGAAAGTATGAATGCTAGCATCATGCCGATTGGTATCAGTCCCAATGACAGTCGATAATTCAAAGCGACATTAGTTGTTAAGCCAAAGAATTGATGTTCTAACAACCATCCAATTAAAATTTGTAAAATGGGCGCAGCAAACATGATAAGCATATTAGAAGCGGCCAAGGCTGTTGCACGCAAACTAGGATGGACTGCATCTTTGATAATAGCAAAACATTGAATGTAAGCAGAACATAATAAGCCGCTCAGAAAGAGTAAAAAATAAAGTAGGGAATAGGAAAGATGGGGACAGAAAATAATGATGCCCATGGTGATGCTAGCCAATGCGCTTGCAATAATTAAAATGGAACGTTTTTCTATTGATAATTTAGTTAACCAGCCACTGATAGGACTACCAATGGCAATGCCGACAAATACGATAGCAATCATATTGGCGGCCAGTTGGCGATCCATGACATAAGTGTGAGTTAAAAATAAAAATCCCCAGAGTGAGGCAAAAACACTCACAATGGCAAACATGAAGAAGCCATATAAGCTGCCTAAAATGACTTGGGGTTTGGTAAAAATATATTGTAATTGCCTTAGTATGGTTTTCGCGCTTAATGCTTGTTTTTCCATCTGCGGGCTTTGATGACGGAAAAAATAAAAAATGAGTAACATGAGGATGAAGGTCACCACACCGCTGCCAGCCATGGCAATACGCCAGGAAAAAAATGACATAAACCAAGTGAGTAGCATGATAGAAGCAGTGACTGCAAACATCGTGATGCCTTCAGAAATACCAAGCATCAAGGTGAAGCGATTTGCACCAAAATAACTGGCACAAACTTGTAAGAGTCCAATAAAGCCAAAAGAAGAACCCACACCCATTAATAATCGAGCCACTATAGCTATCGTATAATCGTGAGTATAGGCAAGTAATAAAATACCTAGGGTGAGAATTAAAAGGGCTGGCGCTAAAATAGTGCGAGGTTGATAGCGGTCAAATAAGATACCAGCCGGTATTTGCATCAAGGTATAAGTATAATAAAAAGCTGATGATAAATTACCCAACTCAATTTTATTTAAATGAAAATCCTTTACCCACTCAGCACCAAAAATACCGGCGGCAGATTGTAGGAAGAATTGAAAAAATGCAAAAAAACTTGCAAGAATCCAGGCAATATAAGCCAAATAGCGTGGCTGGGTTGATGGGTGTGAGTTCATGAAGTCATCATCAAATTAAAAGCGCATATGATATGCGCTTCTAGTCATTTATGCTATGCCAACTTAGGATTATGGAATACGTGATCTTCTGACCAAGTGTGCAATGAGAGAAAGAATAAACAATACGAGAAAGATAAAAAATACAATACGAGCAAATTGTACCGCAACCACAGCAATTCCAGTAAAGCCTAAGATACCCGCAATGACAGCAATAATGAGAAAGGTCACGACCCAGCTTAACATGAGAGCTCTCCTTCTTGTGGTAATGCGCTAAGATTTAGATAGATAATATAATTTTATTTTAACGCTTTGATTGCTAAAATGATGTTGGTAGCAATACTAACAAGAACAAGAAAAACCCTACAATGTAGGACAATGAATAAAAAGGAAATTCAAATGAAAACCTTAGGTGTCCTGTTATTTGATCAATTTGAATTGCTTGATGTGGCAGGTCCCGTGGAAATGTTTGCTTATCTGCTAGAGGAAATCCAAATTGTCTTTGTTGCAGAAGAACAGAAATTAATTAAATCAGCTCAATGTCTCTCAGTGATGACCGATGTCAGTTTAGATCATGCGCCAGCCATTGATTATTTATTTGTACCAGGCGGCATGGGTACGAGGACAGAAGTCAATAATCCGAAATTAATATCATGGATCAAGACGCGTGCTGAACAAGCAGAATTAGTCTTGGGTGTATGTACAGGTGCTGCCTTACTTGCAAGAGCGGGTGTACTTGATCATCGCAAAGCAACTTCTAACAAACTCGCATTTGATTGGGTGATGACACAGGGCCCGCATACTGATTGGATAAGACGAGCAAGATGGGTTGATGATGGCAAGGTGATTACTTCATCTGGCGTTGCAGCAGGCACTGACATGAGTTTATATGTCATTGGACGATTATTTGGAGAAGCAATAAGGGATGCATTGATTCAAAAAACAGAATATATTTATCATCAAGATCCTCATCTTGATCCATTTGCTTAAGGAAGTAGTATGACAATAGGATTAAAGAATAAAGTTATTTTTATTACAGGTGCAAGCCGCGGTATAGGACGCGAAATTGCCTTACGCTTTGCATCTGAGGGTGCGTGCATTGTCATTGCAGCAAAATCTGCTGAACCTCATCCTAGCTTGAAAGGAACAATTTATACCGTCGCAGAGGAAGTTGAACGAGTAGGCGGGCAAGCGCTGCCTCTAGTCGTTGATGTTCGTGATGAAAATAGGGTTGCTGAAGCCGTGAATACCGCAGTAAATAAATTTGGCGTGATTGATGTCCTGATTAATAATGCCAGCGCAATCAATTTAAGTTCAACCACGGATATGCCCATGAAGCGTTTTGATCTTATTTCTTCAGTGAATGCGCGCGCGACCTTCCTATGTTCTAAATTATGTATTCCTCATTTAAAGAAAGCAGAAAATCCGCATATTTTGAATTTATCGCCGCCGCTTAGTCTGCGGCCAAAGTGGTTTAAAAAACATGTGGCCTATTCCATTTCAAAATATGGTATGAGCATGTGTACGCTCGGGATGTCAGCAGAGTTTAAGGATGATGGTATTGCAGTCAATTCACTGTGGCCTAAAACTTTAATTGCAACGGCTGCTGTTGCTGTCAATATTTCAAAACTGCTTTATCATGCAAGTCGAAAACCAGCCATTATGGCAGATGCGGCACATGCTATTGTGACTAGCAATAGTAGAGAAGTGACAGGTAATTTTTTTATTGATGAAACTGTGTTAAGACAGCATGGTGAAACAAATTTTAGAAAATATGCTATGCATAAATTTATCCCCGTCATTCCTGATATTTTTGTGGATTAATATGTCATATTATTTACTCGCCATTGATCAAGGCACGACGAATAGCCGCGCAATTATTTTTGATAAGGCAGGACGAATCATTGCCTTACATGAATTAGCTTTAACACAAAGCTATCCGCATGATGGCTGGGTTGAACAAAGCCCACAAGAAATGCTAGCTAACACAATTGCCTGTTGTCGAGCAGTGTTAACACAAGCAAAATTAGATGCTAAATCAATTGCTGCCATTGGTATCACTAATCAACGTGAAACCACCATTATTTGGGATCGAAAAACAGGTCAGCCTATTTATCCTGCTATTGTCTGGCAAGATCGACGCACGGCAGCATTTTGCGAGCAATTAGCAAAGACTAAACTGGCCTCTCTCATCGCTGAAAAAACAGGTTTGCGATTAGACCCTTATTTTTCAGCTAGCAAAATTAGGTGGATTTTAGATAATGTAAAAAATGCACGTGAAGGTGCTGAACGCGGCGAATTATTATTTGGTACGATTGATACTTATCTACTGTGGCAATTATCTCAACATAAATCACATGCAACAGATGCAAGCAATGCCTCTCGCACTTTGTTATTTAATATTCATACTCAACAATGGGATGATGACCTTATCAAGGCATTCAACATACCGGAAAATATATTGCCAGCGGTATTAGATAATACCGCTCATTTTGGTGACTTAGATGAAACTATTTTAGGAGAAAGAATTCCTATTATGGCGATGGTTGGAGACCAACAAGCAGCATGCATTGGCCAAGCTTGTTTTTCTCCTGGCATGGTGAAAGCAACTTATGGAACAGGTGCTTTCATGCTGTTAAACACGGGCGATCATGCGGTTCATTCTCATCATCAATTACTATCAACTGTCGCTTATCGTATTAATAATAAAGTCACTTATGGCTTAGAAGGCAGTATATTTTCTGCGGGTTCAACGATTAAATGGCTGCGTGATCAATTACATTTTATTAAGACGGCGGCTGAATCAGAAGTGATGGCAAGAGAATTAGCGAGTACTGAGGGTACTTATTTAATTCCTGCCTTCACAGGTTTAGGTGCACCTTATTGGGACCCGCATGCTCGCGCTGCTTTAATGGGTTTAACAAATAATACCAATCCAAAACATATTGTCAGAGCGGGTTTGGAAAGCGTGGTTTATCAAACACGAGATTTGTTAGATGCCATGGCCAAAGATAGTCAATTTGAAATTTCTATCTTACGTGTTGATGGCGGCATGACTATGAATACTTGGCTCTTGCAATTTCTAGCAGACCTATTAAATATTCATGTGCATAGACCGCAATGTATTGAAACAACAGCCTTGGGTGCAGCTTATTTAGCGGGATTACAAGTTGGTTTTTATCAATCCTTGGATGAGATAGCGGCGCTTTGGCAAATGGAGATGAGTTTTACGGCGGCGATGCCTGAGGGTGAACGTGAGCAATTGTATGCGGGGTGGAAGCGGGCAGTGGGGCGGGTGGTGGATAAGTAGAATATAAAACATATTTATGATTACCGTTCGAGACGGCGCAAATCTTTGTCATTTCAGCATAACTCAGGCCTGTCATTCCCGCCTACGCGGGAATGACAGAGATTTGCGCCGTCTCGAACGGTTTATGCGATATTGATTACAACTAAGCGCTCAAGAATATTGGGGCCAGTATTTGATCTCATCTTCTTCATCCTAATGCTTACCAAAAATAAAATTTTTTATATTTTCAGTTAATGGTAGCACTACTCGCTTATACTTACTATTTTCACCACTTTTTAAAATAATTTGCGTTTTTGCAAGATGAAAAAATTCAGCCAAATATACAATTAATTCTTTATTAGCTTCTCCTTGATGCGGTCTTGCATGAAGGGAGATAAGTAAGCCTTGTTCACTAATACCTAAAAAAGCCGTCTTCTTGGCATTTGGTTTCACCAAAATATTTATTTCTACTTGTTGATTTTTAATTTTAAACCACATAAAAAATATACTTACAAACTCTTAATTGTATCTGCCAAAGTAGGAAATATACGCTCTTCTCTTATCAAAGGCATAACGCCTATATTAATTAACTTGGTTTTAACGGTAGATATAGCTTCACAGAGATAGACATTAATATGACGTTTGTGAAATTGATCAATTACGCCGACAAATGTTTGTAATCCCGTGACATCCATAAATGGTACATCCTTTAATCTAAAAATAATATTTTTTGGATCAGAATTTGTGGTCTTAAAAGCTCGTTCTAATTTTTCTGCTGAAGCGAAAAAGAAAGGCCCTTGAATAGAGTAAATAAGTGTATCTTTTGATAAAGTGATATCAGGTAATTCATTTCGAAGCGTTTCATGGTCAAGCACCTCAACCATAACATATTGATTCATGCGACGTACAAAAAATAGCATTGCAAGAATGACGCCAACATTAACTGCGACAACTAAATCGGTAAAAATAGTAAGTAAAAAAGTTGCCATTAATACGAGGACATCATAGCGCGGTGCATGTTTCACTAGGTGAATAAAACGAGGTAGGTCACTCATATTGTATGCAACAACAAAAAGAATTGCCGCAAGCGTACAAAGTGGAATATAAGATGCAAACGGCGCTAGTAAGACTATAACAAAAATCAAAAAAATGGAATGTACAAGGGCAGCGATAGGGCTATTACCACCATTGCGAATATTTGTCGCTGTTCGGGCAATGGCACCAGTCGCTGCAAATCCGCCAAATAAGGGTGAAAAAATATTAGCTAAACCTTGTCCGATTAATTCTTGATTTGAATGATGGCGTGTGCCTGCCATACTATCTGCTGCTGTTGCAGATAAAAGGGATTCAATTGCCCCTAGCAAGGCGATAGTAAATGCGGGGCCGATTAAATTAAAAGCATGTCCTAATTGAATTTCAGGTAAATGAAATTGTGGTAGGGATTGGGTGATGCCACCAAATGTGCTGCCGATAGTCGCAACACTGTTGAAATGAAAAATTGTTTGTAACACAGTAGCGACAAGCATTGCAATCAAAGGGCCAGGAATGCGCTTTAGAAATTTTGGCGTCATTAATACTAATAAAAGGCTTAAACAAGCTAATCCTAGTGTTGGCCAATTAAGATGAGGTAATGCTTTAATCAATGCTAATAGCTTTACATAGAAAGGTGCATTAAGAGAAGAATGGACTGCCAATCCAAAAAAATCCTTCCATTCACCTATAAAAATAATAACACCAATGCCACTAGTGAATCCGACAATAACAGGATCTGGAATAAATTTAATGGCAGATCCCAATTTGAAAAAGCCCATTAATAATAAAATAAAGCCAGCAAATAATGTTGCTAGTTGTAAGCCATCAATACCGTATCGAGCAGTGATATTTGCAAGAATAACAACGAAGGCACCTGTAGGGCCCGCAATTTGCACACGACTGCCGCCAAAAACACCCACGATTAATGCTGCAATAATCGCAGTATAAAGACCTTGTTCTGGCTTAACACCAGAGGCAATAGCAAAAGCCATCGCTAAGGGCAATGCAACAACGCCAACAATTAGTCCAGCAATTAAATTTTGTAGCCAGTATTTTGATGATAGCAATCCAACACGATAGGATTCAATGATAGCCAACATTATTCATACCCTTTGTGCAGCACCAGTAAGGAAGTGATCATAGACTATTTACTCGTAAAATACAAATTATGCGCATAAATTAATTATATACGCTTAATTTGCCCACTGATTTATTTGCTAAACACAGAACCACCCAAAAATGATATCATTTACACTATAACCACCCATATTTCCACCCGGGGAATTGTTTATGAAAAATAAAAATTTTCCATTAGCTGCCTATCATCTGCAAACTGTTCGTGATATTTCCGCATTTTTTATTAAAGATACTGCCAAAGCTTTTCTGGTGACCAACGATAATTTTCCCATCTTAAATGGCGTTACCTGCTATGTATTGGAAGTATGGGAAGAGTGCATGCGCATTCCGCACTGGCATCCTAATGCCTCTGAATTAGGCTATGTGGTCTCAGGCACAATTGAAGTGATGATCTGGCGTTCTCCTGGTGAATCTGCCGTCTTCACCTTAAGCGCAGGCATGTGTTGGTTTATCCCGCAAGCAGCCTTGCATTCTCTCAACAATATTGGCAATGAACCAGCGCAATTATTAGTGGGATTTAGCAGTGAATCGCCGCAAGATATTGATATGCCTGTTGCCTTTAATGGCATACCGGTACCGATACGCGATGCCTATACTTCGCCGCATACCGCCTTACGTGAATGGAGCGGTGTCCAGGATAATCCTCTGGTGGGCCGATGTCCTGTTGATCCTGCCTTGAAACAAGTGATCACAGCGAGTCCCTATGGTTTTGATCTTGCCAAAGTAACGCCCTTGTTTAATGACAAACATTTAGGTTCAGTCGTGTGGGGTATACAAAGTAATTGGAGTATTCTCGAGTCGATCTCTGTCTTACGTGCGCATTTGAAACCGGGTGCTGCACGCGATGCTATTTGGTATCCCGATGCAGGTACTTTATATGTTGTCACACAGGGGGCAGCAGAATTTCATATTATTACAACGGGTGTGCATCCAGCGGCTTTTACTGCCAAATTATTTGATTTTATTTATGTCCCTGCGGGTGTTTTACATACCTTTATGAATATCTCAAACAGTGATTTTGAAGTCATTGCCTTTTTTACCAAGGCAAATCCGCAAGCAGAAGTTTCTTTGAGCGTCGCAACAGCATTTTTTCCCAATGCAGTTCGACAAGCAGCAATGACCCAGTATGCAAAAGCGCAAATCTCGGGTGATCCACTTAAATTTTTAAAACACACAACAGTGAGTCCCTATTTACTGCCCATTAAGCAGGAAAAATAATGCAGCCTGATGTCGATGCAAGTGAACTTTCCACTAATACACTGGCATCACGCAGTCAGCGTCAATTCGCTTGGCTGCGTAGATTGAGTTTTATCGGGCCTGGCGTCATCGTGGCAGTAGGCTATATTGATCCTGGCAATTGGGCGACTGATATTGCTGGCGGTTCCTATGCTGGCTATACGCTTCTTTGTATTATTCTTCTCTCAAGCATGATCGCCATGCTATTGCAAATCATGAGCGCACGTCTTGGTATTGCGACAGGTAAGGATCTAGCGCAACTTTCACGCGAGACTTGGCCGCATTTTGCTTGGCCTGCCTGGCTTGTCACTGAGTTTACCATTATTGCAACTGATCTTGCCGAGATGCTTGGATCAGCGATTGCGCTTAAACTGCTATTCTCAATTCCTATTATCATTGGCCTTGTATTAACAATCTTTGATGTATTATTAATACTGGCTTTTGATAGACAGGGTTCGCGTTTATTAGAACGAGTCGTGATATCATTTCTTTTTATTATCGCTTGCGGTTTACTCTACGAACTTGCCCTCGCTGGTCCTATTATTGGCGATGTGCTACGCGGATTTATGCCAAATAGCAAAGTGGTGCTTGATCCTAAATTACTTTATTTATCTATTGGCATCATAGGCGCAACGGTAATGCCGCATAATCTCTATCTCCATTCAAATTTAGTCATACGACGTTGGGCAGGATTAAATAAGCAAAAATCAGCTGCACTAGCAAAATTAGACACGATCATTTCACTCGGGGTTACCATGCTGCTTAATTCCGCACTGGTCGTATTAGCCGCCAGTGTTTTTCATTATGCAGGCCGAGTTAATGTAGCAGACATTATCGATGCACATCATTTATTGATACCCTTGCTCGGTACAAGTAGTGCTGCCATTGTGTTTGCTATCATGTTGCTCGCTGCTGGACAAAGTGCAACGATAACAGGAACACTGGCAGGTCAAATTATCATGACGGGCTTTGTTTCTCTGCGGATGAAACTATGGCTGCGCCGACTCATTACCCGTGCTATTGCCCTAATACCCGCATTAATCGTCATCATTTATGTTGGCGAGCAGGGCATTACCTCATTAATTTTGAGTTCACAAGTATTTTTGAGTCTGCAATTACCATTGGCAATGATTTCGCTTCTATTGCTTACTTCAAATGCAGAACGTATGGGTTCATTAGTGAATACAAAAACAGTGCATTGTCTAGGATGGGCAAGCGCATTGCTTATTATGATTGCTAATACGGTATTGATTGTAGAAATAATACGTCATATTAATTAATTGCCAAACAATAGCTGCATAATTTTTTTCTTACCCACCGCAGTTAGAATTTCATCGCAAGTGACATAGACAGCTAAGAGCACCCATACCCACAATATGCTGGCCATAAAAATGGGTGTCGTTAAGCTATGTAAAAATTGGTTCCAAGCAATATTAAAAATATTATAATGTTTCATTAAGTGAAGCATGCTATCTATTGACCATAATAAAAAAACAAAAACGGCATAAATCATAAATTTCCAACTAATATTATAAATTAATGGTTTTCTAGGAAAGGCATTAATGAAAGGCAGGCTATTGGAAATAATAATCACTTTTCCCATGATTAAGGCATCAATACTCATACTAAGATAGGAAGTATAGTGATGATCAAAGGGACTACGCACTAAATTCATGGTGAAATGAATAAAATTAAATGCCAGCATAAAATAAATAATAGCTGGCAAGGTAAGTCTTATTTCTTTTTTTAACCAAGTCATTTTGCCTGACATGATTGATCCAACTACCAGCGTCTAATGGTTGCTTTCATCGGTTTAGATGACGGCTGAGTTGTACCTATTTTCAATCCTTGATGATAGATATTCTCAATTGTATCCTTAGCCTGTTTGAAATTAATCTTATCGTTTTTAATATCAGTTAATAGTTGAAAAAGATGGCTGGCATCTGCGTCGCTATCATCGACATTGATGAAATAATATTGACGAATCATGCGCGGATCATGTTCTGAGCCAAATTTAACGATGGCATCAAACTTAGATATTCCATCGATGTAGTGTTGATTATATTTATTCATGATATCGGCGATACCAGCAAAGCTGGTTAATGCGCCTCTATTTCTTAAATGTAAATAAACAAGTTTTTCAATCAGATTTAATAATTCTGTTTTTTGTACTTCATTAAATGTGGCTAGTTTTAATTTAGAATTTATTTTGGATTTATTTTTTGCCACTAACTTGCTTGCTTTTTTGGCACGAGTGCCAGCGGCCTTTGGCTTAGCTTTGATTTTAGAACTTGTCTTTTTCTTAGCAGTTAATTTAGTTTTTGAAGCTGACTTTGATTTCAATTTTGCAGTGGATTTCGTTTTTTTCTTAGTTGCTGATTTAGCTTTTGATTTTTTCTTCAACATAGGATTCTCCTCACTTTTCCAATTTTTTTTAAGATATCAGTAAGAAAATAGATAAAGAATAATATAACTATAGTATATCAAATAATCACTATTTCGACACCATAGAGTCTCTTCAAAATAAGTATTTTTTCACATGACAAAGTCATTTTTTTAGTGTAAATAATGTTTGATAAATGATGCAGTTAACCTACCAGGAGACAATCATGTGGTTTAAGCAAACACAATTATTTCAATTAAAAGAAGCTATTCGCTATTTGCCTAAAGACTTTGATGAAAAGTTTCAAGCTTACCCTTATCAAGAATGTCTTCCCTCTATGCCCTATAGCAGTGGCTGGGTTTCACCCTTAGACGAAGAGGATGCACCACTGGTGCTGGGTATTAATGGCTACATGATGCTTTGTCTGCAAATCGAAGAAAAAATTCTTCCTGCGATTGTGATTCGTCAAGAACTTGTTAAGCAAATAAAAAAAATTGAATTACAAGAAAATAGACGGGTAGGGCATGATGAAAAATTATCGTTGAAAGATGATGTGGTGATGACCTTGCTACCCTATGCTTTTAGTAAATTAACAAAAGTATATGCCTATCTTGATACACGAAATCAGTGGCTTGTTCTTGCTACGGCGAATGCTCGAAAAGTCGAACAATTTCTAACGGCATTTAAAAAAACCTTGGGTGATATTATTAATCCATTTCCGATTAGTCAATTAGCGAGCATGATGACAGCTTGGGCCAAGCATCATAATTACTCTTCTTCATTTTCGATTGGCAAGGCTTGCATGATGCAGGATGCAAATCAGCAGGGGCGCGTGATTCGTTGCAAAGAACAGGATTTAAGGGCTAGTAATATTCAATCCTTCATTCAAGATGGCTGTGAGATTAAGCAGCTCGCCTTAAATTGGCAGGATAGAATTGATTTTACTTTGCTAGATAATTTTACTTTGCAAGCTATTCGTTTTGGAGATGAAATCATAGCGCAAATTAAAGAAGTAGAAGCGGGGACGAAATTACAGCAATTTAATGCGGATTTTCTTATTATGACGGAATCTTTTACGCAATTGTTTACTGAGTTATTGGCTATGCTGAATCAGCCTGCTAATGTTGTTTCATTGGCGAGTTAAGACAGGTAACATGTTGTTCGCAACGACGAACGCTTTTATAACGACGAGCATCTGTGCAACCTCTTGTAGTCTCCTACTCTCCACCCCGACTCGGCCTCACCTTATTCATCCAAAAATTATCCATCTCATCTTTATCTCTAAAAATAATACGTTCCAAGCATTCAGGGCCAGCAAAATGATCCAAGGCACCATCATATAACTTTCCATTTAAATGATCTGTTTCATGTTGAAATACTCTCGCTTCCCAGCCCTCCATGACGCGCTCAATTTTTTCTCCCTCTAGATTATAATATGTTGCTAAAATAGCTTCATAGCGATTGACCAAGCCAGTAGTCAATGGTACTGAAAAACATCCTTCAAAAGCCGCCGCCATCTTAGGTGTTGATTCATTGGGTCTAAGATAGGGTGAATAGGAGGGGTTAATCATGACTTCTAATTTGTCCACTTTGTCTGAACCATCAGGCGTAAAAATAAATATTCTTCTTTTTATTCCCCATTGATTTGCAGCCATGCCCGCTGCGCTTGCATGGGCACTATTAGCTTCTTTTAACTGTTGAGGTTGTATAGAAAAACACATGTCTTGGATAATTTCATGCAGGGCTGCTTCATTAAAATCACTCACAGCGGGCATTGTTTCTCGCAAAATAGGGTTTGATTTTTCAACAAATAATAATAATTTTGGCATGCCAATCTTCCTCTGTTATTTGATGAGAAGGTTAACACGAGAGCTGCTAAGAAGCACTATTTTATAAAAGTTCCATCACGATATTCCTCAAATGCACGTCTTAATTCCTCATGTGAATTCATCACAATGGGCCCATACCAGGCAATAGGTTCATTGAGTGGCTTGCCAGAAACCAATAAAAAACGAACAGAATGCGTATCTGTTGTAATAGTAAGTTGATTACCTTCTTTTTTATAAAGGACAAGCGTTCCATTGCCACAAGGGCAGGGTGAGCTCATATCAAAATAATTGACACCGCTCGCATCATGAGAAAAGGGTGTGCGAAGGCGGTCAAAGTATGCTTCACCATCAATCACATAAGCAAAAACAGTATGATTGTGTGGAACGAGATGAGTAAAAGATTTGCCGGCAGGCATTTCAACATCTAAATATTCAGGATCAATGACGACGTCTTTGACAGGGCCTTGAGTGCCATTGAATCCGCCGCAAATAATTTTTACCTTAGTGCCATTTGGCATGGATACAAGTGGAATATCATTTTTCTTGATACCACGATAACGCGGATCGATCATTTTCATCTTGGCTGGAAGATTCGCCCATAATTGAAAGCCGAGCATTTCTCCTTTACGATTTCCTTTTGGCATTTCCTGATGAATGATGCCGCTTCCTGCTGTCATCCATTGTACATCGCCTGCAGAAATATTACCTTTGTGGCCCATGCTATCACCATGTTCAACATCACCATCTAATACGTAGGTGATTGTTTCAATACCGCGATGAGGATGCCAGGGAAATCCTGCTTTATATTCTGCGGGATTTTCAGAACGAAAATCATCAAGTAATAAAAACGGATCAAGTAGCGGCAATTCATGAAATCCAAATGCACGTTTTAAATGTACACCGGCACCTTCGACTGTTGCTTCACTTTTCCATATTTTATCAATGAGACGTGGCGTGTTTGTTTTTTCCATCAAAAAATCTCCCTGTTGTTTTCAATATCTTAGCATCATACACGGCGTTAATACAGCTAGCAAAAATGAGATAATGCTATAATACATGAATAATCGACTTAATTTTAAGGATGGAATAATGAATAAATCATCTCTAGAGTTATTAAATCCAAATAATTTTGTCTTATTACTGATTGACCATCAACCGCAAATGTTTTTTGGTGTTGAATCAGCGAATCGTGAAACCATAATTAATAATGTGACGGGCCTAGCAAAGGCAGCTAAAATATTTAAGGTACCAACGATCCTAACGACAGTTGCAGCCAATACTTTTAGTGGGCCGCTTATTCCTCAACTGCAAGCCGTTTTTCCTGATGTAAAACCCATTGACCGTACTTCGATGAATTCATGGGAAGATAAAAATGTGATTGCTGCGATTGAAAAAGTGAATCGAAAAAAAATTGTGATGGCTGCATTATGGACTGAAGTTTGCCTTGCCTTTCCAGCAATTTCTGCAATTCAAGCGGGCTATGAAGTTTATGCTGTTGTGGATGCGTCTGGCGCTACAACGAAAGAAGCGCATGATACAGCGATTCAACGCATGCAACAAGTCGGTGTCATTCCTGTTACTTGGCTGCAAGTATTATGTGAACTACAACGTGATTGGGCGCGGCAAGAAACATATCATGCTGTCATGCAGCTTGCAAAAGAACATGCGGGTGCTTATGGCGTTGGTATTTTTTATGCGGAATCTATGCTGGGAGGAAAGCGTGGCGGATGATATGTCATCGGAGGTTATATGTATCCCGACATTATTTATTACAATGGACGATTCAAAGGATACGGCACTTTTGATAAGCAAATATCTGCTGTTGCAATCAAAGGCAAGCGTTTTATGAAGTTTGGTTCCGACCAAGAAATATTAAATTTAAAAAATGAAAATACAATTATCATTGATTTGCACGATAAAGTTGTCATTCCTGGATTAAATGATTCTCACATTCATCTCATTCGTGGTGGATTAAATTTTAATATGGAATTACGTTGGGATGGTCTCAATAATTTAAATGATGCATTATTTAAATTGAAAGAACAAGCAATGCGAACACCTTCACCACAATGGGTGAGAGTAATCGGTGGTTGGAGTGAATTTCAATTTAAAGAAAAACGTATGCCAACATTAGATGAAATTAATGTTATCTCAGAAGATACGCCGGTTTTTATTTTGCATTTGTATGACAGGGCCTTATTGAATCGCGCTGCAATTAAGGCAATTGGCTATGATAAAAATACCAAGGAATTACCAGGAACGAGCATACAGCGTGATAGAGACGGTAATCCAACAGGTATGCTGATTGCAACACCCAATGCGATTATTTTATATTCCGCTTTGGCACAGGGACCCAAATTAAATACCCAAGATCAAATTAATTCAACGATTCATTTTATGCGTGAATTAAATAGATTGGGTATTACCAGTGTGGTTGATGCGGGCGGTGGTTTTCAAAATTATCCCAATGACTATGATGTGATTAATCGACTCAATCAAGCACATCAATTGAGTGTAAGAATTGCTTATAACTTATTTACACAAAATCCAGGTCACGAATTAGAAGATTTTGAAAAATGGACCAAGACTAGCAAGTATAAAGAAGGGGATGATTACTATCATCATAATGGCGCTGGTGAAATGCTGGTATTTTCTGCGGCAGATTTTGAAGATTTTCTACAAGCGCGTCCAGATTTGGCAAATACCATGGAAGCTCAACTTGAACCTGTGGTGCGATTGCTGGCACAGAATGCATGGCCATTTCGTTTGCATGCTACCTATGATGAAACTATTACTCGAGCCTTAAATGTATATGAAAAAATTAATCATGAAATTCCTCTCAACACATTGAACTGGTTTTTTGATCATGCTGAAACTATTTCTGAAAAATCAATTGAGAGAGTCCGAAATTTAGGCGGCGGTATTGCCATACAAAATCGCATGGCATTTCAAGGAGAATATTTCATTGAAAGATATGGTCAGAAAAATATTCTATATTCGCCGCCTATTCGTAAAATTCTTGATGCGGGTATTTCAGTGGGAATGGGTACGGATGCAACTCGAGTATCTAGCTATAATCCCTGGCTATGTCTTTATTGGCTGACGACAGGAAAATCGATTGGTGGTACTCAACTTTATGATGAGAGTAATATTTTATCTCGGGAAAAAGCAATTGAATTATACACAAGAGGTAGTGCTTGGTTTTCAAATGATCAAGCGGAAAAGGGTTCATTTATTGAAAATCAATTAGCCGATTTTGCGGTATTGTCAAAAGATTTTTTTAGCGTAGCAGAAGAAGAAATAAAAAATATTTATTCTGTGATGACGGTGTTGGGAGGCGAAATTGTGCATGCATCCGATGAGTTTATAAAATTCAATCCAATGCTCCCAGCAATTAGCCCAGTTTGGTCACCCGTCAAATATAATGGGACTTATGCAGGACATGCTCTCACAGAGATAAAAAATCAAAAATAAATGCTTGACTTGCTACTGGATGATATTCATGATTCTGTTGCTATTATAATACTAAAGGATCAGTAGCAATGATAAAAAAAATATCTCTGCTTTGCACATTTGCCGCTATATTGAGTTCTCATGTTTATGCTGGAAATCGTTGTTTGGATCATATTGATTCATTTGTGAGTCGCGATAGTCTCGACTTATCATCCTGCAATATAGAAAGTACGAAAGATGTTTCCTATGTCATTAACTATCTAAGCCAGCATCCATCAATTAAAGCCTTAAATCTTAATGTTAATAATATTGGTTCAGCGGGTGCCATTGAACTCGCGAAGATCACAACGATTATGAAATTGGAGGTAGTTGATGATCAGATTGATGCCGCTGGCGCAATAGCATTAGCAAACAATCCATTTATAGAAAGCCTGAGTATTGCTTGGAATTCGATTGGTGATAAGGGTAGTATTGCCCTGGCTAATGATGAGCATCTTAAGTCTCTCAATGTTTCTTTGACAGAGAGTACAGATCAAGCTGCATTTGCCTTTGCTAAAAATAATCACTTAACTTATCTTGACCTAGGATATAATAATGACATCACCGATAAAGGTGCTATTGCCTTAGCAGCTAATTCTTCAATTCAATCACTTGAGCTTAGTAATAATAAAATAGGGGACTTTGGTGTTCAAGCCTTGGCTAAAAATCCACATTTACAATCATTGGCGCTAGATTGGATTCCTTTAAACAAAGATAGCATTAGCGCGCTTGCTTATAATCGAAATATCACTTCTTTGTCCTTATTTCGTAGTAATATTGGCGATGATGGCGCAGTTATTTTATCTAAAAATACAGCCATTATTAATCTCGATTTGACTGATAATAGTATTCATTTTGCAGGTGCAAGAGCCATTTCTCGTCTTCCTTTATTGCAACACTTGTCTCTTAGAAATAGTATTGTTGCTGGCAATAAAAATACTATAGATGACGGTGCTGCCTATGTCTTAACAGGGCTTTCATCTTTGACGACCTTATCATTAAATGGAAATCCCATTGACTTTGCTGGTGCTATTTCGCTTGCTCGATTGCCGCATCTGCACACATTAGATGTATTATATACTCACATTGGCGATGTTGGACTTGCTGCCTTAGCCAACAATCCCTCTATCAAAATACTCTATGCACCAGAATCGGATATCACTGATCAAGGTTTATTGGCCTTAGCGGGGAATGCATCGATTGAAGAATTATGGTTGGATTTCAAGCGTGCCGGTGGTCAAGGAATTATACCGATCACGCAAATGAAATCATTAAGATCTTTGATGCTAATGAGTAATCCACTCGATCATCAAGATATTGCCGCACTTGCTCAAAGTAAATCAATTACTAGCCTTACATTGCTAATGGATAAAGTAGATGATGAAGATGCTAGCTTACTAGCAAAAGATACTTATTTGAAATCTTTAGACTTAACGGACAATCAGATTCATGATGCTGGAGCGATTGAATTAGCAAAAATGACAAATGTACAAGAATTATATGTTGACTTAAATTATATTGGTGCAGACGGTATCAAAGCCTTAGAGGAGAATACAAACTTTATCCGTCTAGTAGATGATGATCAATCTGAAGCAAAATCAGCCGCGATAGTTCATGTTGGAAAGTTTTACTTAGAGAGGAAAGAAATGCAGAGGTATCAGAAATATTGTGCGAATAACAATCCTAAGCTGGCTATTTGCGATGAATTAGGAAAATAAGAGTAATCGTTCACGCCCATCTGCTGTCATGCCAGCCACACTTTCTTTGTGCAAGGTGGCATGACAGAGTCCTTGCTGGTGGCGTTGTATGTTGGAGTCTGAACGTTTACTAACCTAACAGGCCGCAGCAACGATGAACCTCCGTGAAAAATACCACATCTCTGCAGGTAAGCGTTCACGCCACGCTGTCATGCCAGCATGCTTTTAGCTGGCAATCCAGGGTTTTAGGTAACAGCTCACGTGGGGTTGACAGGCCAAAGCAACGGCGGATGCCTGTGAAGAATATCCCACGTGATCTGTTACGGTTTTAGACAATTTCCTGGATGCCACCTCGCACAAAGAGCGTGCGGCTGGCATGACAGAGTCCTTGCAAATGGCGTTACATATTAGAGCGTGAACGTTTACCTCTGCAGAATACCCTACGGGATCTGTTACGCTAACTTTCGGTAATTTTAATCCTGCATTAGGCCCAAGATGGCCGGTAACCTGTCTTACCGGCCATTGTGAACTGGGGTGGAAGGTGGATTCAACCAATAAGTGTAACTGCCTTAGCTAAAGATCATTTCGAGCTTAGCTATTGTATTGTAAGCGTTCACGCCACGCTGTCATGCCAGCATGCTTTTAGCTGGCATCTACCGTCTTGACTGTCAACTAGTAAATGCCTTTTTTGTGCTTAACACAATGTTAAGCACAAAAAAGGCATTTACTAGTTGACAGTCAAGACGGTAGATGCCACCTCGCACAAAGAGCGTGCGGCTGGCATGACAGAGTCCTTGCAAATGGCGTTACATATTAGAGCGTGAACGTTTACATTGTATTTTTATACAATTTACTTAATTCAAGACAGTCCAGTTGTGACTCATTGCTCCAATTTAATTTTTTATCATTAAGAATAATTCCATATTCAATCCCATCTATGAAAATCTCTGACTTACTAACTCCGATATTGTCATTCATTAATTTAAGGAATGAATTACTTAGTTGTATAGACATATTTTTTGAGATAATTGCATCTGCACAGAATGTTTCTGGATCATTGAGATTATATGCTACACGCTGCTTCCAGATTACTCGACGTAAGTACAGCATTCGTTCGATTCTATGAAACTCCATGAAATGTATTCATCTAAAGTATCATTTCGCCAAAGTATTAATTTAATATCAGATGCTTCTTTTTTTATCATCCCTGGATAAGCTTCTGAATGAAACAATAAATTTAATGCTTTGTCTTTTGTGTTCATTCTAATTCTCATTATTTGTAAGCCACACTTCTGTATTAATTGGTACATCTTCTTTTTTCAAATGTTTAAATAATACTGTAAGCATTTTTTTGCTAGGTGTAGGAACTGGAAATGAATAAAATATTTCCGCTGGTTCTATCACACAACTTCCATTTGGTTTTTTCAAAAGTAAATTAGCATTTCGTGATCTTTCATAATCTTCCAAAGGAATGCCGGGCGTTACCACTAAGCCCCACGAGATCTGGAAATGATCATCTACTTTAAATAAAAATTTATTTTTCATGCTTGTCTATCCAGCTAAAAACATTTCATTATAGTAATCGAATAAGATTTTAAATCAACCTTATTGATTATTAAATGTACAAAAATTGCAGTTATCAGTTGAATTCACCGAATGAAGAATAGCTTTACTGCATAAACCTTTCGAGACGGCGCAAACCTTTGTCATTCCCGCGCAGGCGGGAACCCATCTTGAATTTACTCTTATTGCAAATTAGAAATAGGTTCCCGCCTGCGCGGGAATGACAAAGGTTTGCGCCGTCTCGAAGGGTTTATGCAAATCGTCTCGAAGGCCGTGAACGTACATCTTAATAAGAATTGGCAGTAACAAATTAAAATTATATCAGTTCTTCTTATCTTCCCAGCGCTTTCATCACCTTGCCAACATCTTCATCAATAATTTTATTGATTTCCGACACTTGATCCGAATAACCGACAGATTCAACAACCAAGCTAGCAACTTCTTCATAAAAAGCATCGCGTTCGTGATGTTGTTTTTCCAAGAAAGTTTTCATATCATCTATGGGAAGTGATGAAACACGGCCATTTTTCATGCGAGCAAGTTGAGTTGGAATAGAGACTTTCAAATAAACAACAAATTCAGGAGCTAGTAATTTTCGACATTGTTCACTTGAAACCGCGCATTCTTCTAATAAAACGACCACATTTTCTTTGCTGCTACTATGAGAAATGATGTCTGCTTGACAACGATTAAACGCTGCCTCACCCTGCTCGCCTAGAATATCTCGTGTTTGCCGGCCAATGTAACGTTCGATACTTGGATTTGCATCGACAATTTGCCAATTTAATTTTTTAGCCAAGGCTTCGGTAAATACAAACTTGCCTGCACCCATATGGCCAATGATGAAAATACGCTTTGTCATTTTCAAGCCCCTCTTCTAGTGTTATTCATGCATCATATTATGTATATACCCATTACACCTCAAAATGCGCTTTTTTTCAATCAGAACAAGGCAACTTCTCGCAATCCGCTTGTTAAAATCTCGCATTTCGAGGTGTAATGGGTATAGTTAATATTTAATACTTTGATGATTCACTATAAAATAAGAGATTTCCTTTGTAGCCTTTAGTATTTTTATCCTGCAGCCTTAACTTCAGCAGCAATAATATATGGCCACCTATAATGACAATTCATTAAGTCTTCTGGATCAATAGTAACGATGTAAAGTCGATATTCATTTTCTTGCCTAGCGAGCAATCCTTGCATATATTTACCTTTAGTCACTTCATACCAACAGGCTCTCCCCTCAAAATCTTTTTCCATAAATTTAAGAATCGGAATCCGAACAAATTTTGGTAAATAGAAACTCCATTTTTTTTCATTTTCATTTTGCAAAGTTGTTAATCGTGCCCATCCACCAAGCGGCATGTCGCTATTTTCATTTTCTCTTCTTCCCCAAGCCACGAGTTTTATTTCTCCGCTTTTCATTCTAACAGGTAATTTGGCGTTTGCTTTTGCAAAGAAGACGGTATAATTTTTATTTTGGTAATTAAATATGACTGCTTCTGGCATAGTAAACCTCTCAAATTGTTTGACGATGTCCCTCAGGTTTCCAGGCAGGCGCAATGACATTAGGCATTTCAGATCGATATATCAGGGGTGCTGGTGCTATAGTAAATTCACCGTATCTATCGTTTATGGCATCTAATGTATTATAAAGTAGTTCGCGTTTCTCATTACTTTTTATAAAAAAGTCCATTTGCGATCCTGTCGCACGGGGATCTAGTGCAGTGACTTGTATTTGGCTAATCGCTTGTCCATGCCAATGTTGATAAATTAAAAATGATGCGAGTTCAAAAATTTCTTTACTATCATTTGTTGCTTGTAAGGTTTTTCCTCTTGCTCCGTACCAGCCAAACTCACGATTCAATACACCTGCAAAAAAATGCTGCGCTCGAAATTGATGATTTCTAAGTCTTGCCCCCAATTTTTCACTCATATGCATAATAAAGGATTCAACGGTAGACGCATTTGTGGTATTAGGCGGCATGACTTTCCCATGCCCCATTGATTTTGGATTGGGAATAATCGTATGAACTGGATCAGGATCTGCGCCTTGACACATATACCAAATACGTCTTCCTAAATTTCCAAATCGTTTGGCTAATATGCTAATAGGAATTTTTTCTACTTCACCA
>Ga0207082_1074_pt1 | contig 22052 bp, 17 predicted proteins | sample Alteio_BWMinHeat_56_FD_153588 | JGI IMG/M metagenome (GOLD analysis project Ga0207082, IMG submission 153588) | Enriched cells from forest soil in Barre Woods Harvard Forest LTER site, Petersham, Massachusetts, United States -... | ecosystem: Environmental > Terrestrial > Soil > Temperate forest >...
TTTATCTGCATGGTAATTCCCTGTAAAAACTGTTTGTCCAAGCATATTGATGATAGAAACAGATTCGATTGTGTAAGGTGCTGATATATTGATCGAATTGTGTGCAGGGTTGGGTGCAATTGTAATACTCTCAACGAGATTCGTATTGCTAATGCCAACATGGGATGTCGGACAATCAGGGTCTGCAGTAGTATTGCGTGAATAATAAATATTGCCACTGTCGGGCCATATGGCATGTAGTACAGGGCATGTCAATACCAGGAATGGCTGGCCGCCATTTCCCAAACTAATTGGTGTTGTCCATGTATTGCCACCGTTTGATGAATACATATATGATGGTCCGGTACCCGGTCCTGTACCAAATTTATAGTAGCCCAGGTACATATTGTTCCCTTGCCTCACCAGATATGGATAGGCTTCGGTGGCTGAAGTACTGGTGAGTTGTTTTGCAGAATCCCATGTTGATCCAAAATTGTGTGATTGCCTGATATATACATCAAAATTGCCGCTGCGGCTATCACCGCACACCACATCTACATTACTATCACTCAAAGAGACCATGGTACTGTACGATGTACCTGTGCTCCCATAAATGAGCCTTGTTTCAGGGTCCCAGGTCACACCTTTATCATGAGAATGTCTGTAGAATATCTCCATTTTGCCATTACGGTTATCATTCCATGACAGATGTACATGTGTGCCATCTGTTCTTATCGCCGGGTCTTCAGAGCGCCCTGTTCCTGAACGGAAAGAAACCTGTCTTGCAGTATCCCATGTAGTACCATTATCAAGTGACCGTTTTATATAAACTATAGTATTCCCAAAAACACCTTTGTTAAGAGAGAGTACCACAAATGAATCGTGAGCAGAAATACCCGGCCAGAATACGGTATTGCTATCTATGCAAATATTTGGTCCCCATGTGTTGCCGCCATCCAGTGATCTTTTATAAAAACTGGCAGGTTTACCTGCAATACTGTCGAGCCATGCCACATGAACTGTTGAGCCCCATACAGCAATAGTTGGGAAAGTGGCTTTACCATTGGTATCTGTTATTGGTATTTCTGTGTTCCAAGTCAACCCGGTATCTACTGAGCGTTTATAATAGATAGCACTACCATGACTGCGTTTGTCTATCCATACCACGTGCAGGGTATCATTATTAGCCGCTATACATTGTGCCATATCCTCGTTCAATGTGGCACTCATAGCATGGGTAGAGAGCATAGTAGTACCACCCCATTGTGCAAATAAGCAATAAGGAAAAAGAATGAACATGGCTGATAATAAGCTTGCAGAAATAGATAGAGCTCGGGTCATAAAAACTAATTTAGAGGTATATAAATTAACAATCTTAAGTATATGGGCAAAAATGATACCAAACTATTTTTAACTTTTTTTACGGCTTACAAACGTTTCCGGTCTTACTAACGTCTTAAAATATAAAAAGGGTGATTTCTGATATTTATTGGCACTTATATAAAATATTTTGTTACCTTAAACGTTATAAAACCTTCAAACAAACAACCAACTTATGAAAAAGCTCAGCTTCCTATTCCTTTTCATCTTTGTTGCCTTTTCGGCCTGCCAGAAAGATAATTCAAGCCCGATCGCCAACGAACCAACAAACTACCGTGTACAAGGCATTACAGATGTTTTTTTGGGAGATGGTAGTACTACGGGTATATCCACTATGGCAACATTAAACTATAGTGTAGACTTGGTCGGATCATTACAAGAGACCGTTGCTTTATCGCTCAGTGGCCTGCCTTCGGGTGTTTATCGCGATACACTAGGTTATTATTTTATGCCCACAACAGGGATACCAACTTTTACAACCCGTATTGTATTAGTGAATGCAGGAGCCGCTCCCGGTACTTATCCTGTAAAACTAAATTGTAATGGTTCTGTTACTGGCGATAAATATTATACTTTCAATGTAGTAGTAGTACCACCACCACCGTGTAATGCAAGTATGATCAAGAAATATCAGTATTGTCAAAATTACTGCGGTTCAAGCAGTTATTATGCTGATACTGTGACTGGTGATGGTGTATCAGGTACCCGTATCTATTTCAGCAATTTCGGTAATCTTAAAGTTAAAGTATATGCAGATCTGAACTGCACAACAAATACACTCACTATACCTACTCAAATTATTCCGGGTGATGTTATTTCAGGTTCCGGTACTTTCTCTGCCGGGTATATGAGCATACATTTTGTTACAAGCACTGCTAATTGTAATTTGTATGTGAGGTAGTAAACGATCAGGTTTTCTTCACTTTCAGGGCATAAAGGTTTGCAAGATCAAACTTTTATGCCCTTATCATTTTTTGTACAAAAAGCCAAACTGTTTCACATGCCATTTCTGAAATGATCTAATGTTTTAATTGATAAAGATGGATATGGTAAGTAGGGGTTGTGTACACCAATCTGTATAGAGAATTGATCTCTTTATTTAGTATTAAAGAGGAAGGGTCTGATAGAGGTGTTTCTTTCTTACCCCAACTAACTATATAATCGATCCGGTGATGATCTTTATTGTAGGTGCTAAGTGCTACACTTGGTGGGCTTGTTTCAATGCCGTCATCGCCTATACTCAAATATTTGAACGGATTAAGTTTCTCATTCCATAATAATGGGAAATAATAAGTATTGGCTTCATAATTCTCCAAAAAAATGATCGGTTTCTTAGTGGTAATACTTTCAGAGATATGTGAGAACAACATTTGGTTTATTGCAAGTATGCCTTCATCATCTTTAACACTATCCATGAAATGAATTGGCAAAACGGTTGAGTTGGGGTTTATGAAACTATCTAATGAAACCATCTCTGATGTGAAATTGGAGAGCCGTTTATAATGGCCGAAACGGTAAATAAAAATACCGGCAAAAATGAACAATGAAATTGCAATAGAAGTCCTTTTAAGTGTTATAGATAATCCTAACGATGCCAGGCATAAAACAGCCAATAGATATACCAATACTTGTAACCGGGGCTCTATAAAAGCGCCACCCAAAAATCCTTCATGATAGGTGAAGTAAAATAAGCTGCAGCATACTAAAAGCATAAATGACATGTAAGTCTCGCTGGTAGTATATTTTCTGTAAAGCCAGGATACAACTGATAGAATCAATAACGCTGTTATAACATATGCTGTTAGTGCTGCAAAAAATCGATCATGAATAGAAATATTATTGAGTGCAGTAAGGTGTTTGATGTTATATGAAAGGGCTGAAAATGGAATATCTTCAACTTCTTCAGGCACTTTATGACTGATATGAATGTAATTGACGGTGAGCAAAATTGACGGAAAGACAATACACCCTAATTCAACACATTTTTTCAACCAAAACCTAAATTTATTTTTATTGAATTGGAGTAGTGTGTACATACCGATGCTTGAAAAAGCTAGTATAAGACCAAACAAATGCATGAAATATATGACCGTACAGCCAATTGACAAAGCAATAGCTTGTTTCAGGGATAATGTTTCAAAATTTCGGATCCAGTAGCCAGCTATCCAGAAAAATGCACCTATGCTGAACATGTAGTTATAAAAACCCATCAACATAGCAAACTGCCAGAAAAACAAAAAAGACCAATAAGATAAATAGGCTTGTTTTTGCTCAAAACTATTTACCAGGTATCTAAACCCAAATGTGAATAGTAGGAAGCATAGAGAGATAAGTATTTTCTCGGCAGTAACAGGATTGAAAATTTGTATAAAAAGCAGCAATAGTATGTGGGTGAACCAATTTGGCACCAATTGCATATTAAGATGATAGAAGTTGCTATAAAACTGACCACCTTTACTATGTAGCCAACTGTTCAATATCATACTATTGTACAAATGGCATGGGCCATCAGCAGTTACGAAGTGTGGAAATATCCAAACCGGGCTAAGACTTAAGGCTGCGAGTAATATAAATATGATATTACCCGTTTTAATTGTATTTGATCGTTGCGCAGTTAGGTACATAGAGGAAAACTCGTTCAAAGATAAAAAAATGCCAACTCCTGTTAGTTTTTATTGTAATGCTTCACTGGCTTCATCTTACTTGACAAGAATTCCTTAGGTTTGCAGACATAAATATTAATAAATGAAAAAAATATTCTTGTTGTCCTTTGTTGTGGCTTTTACACTCTTATTGCCATCATGTACTAACAATAGCAACAAATTTATTATAGACGGGCAGATCAATAATATGCCTTGCCAGCGTGTAGCACTTACCGAAGTGGGTGTGAACGAACAAATATTGGTTGATACGGTATGGAGCGATGATAGAGGACATTTTGAATTATCGGCTAATATACCTGAACCGGGTATTTACAGTATCAGTTTTTCTGCTGATAAGGATAAGTTCATACTACTTTCAGTAGATAAAGGTAAAATGAAGCTTGATGCAAACTGGGCTCATATTGAACAATATAGTATTGAAGGTTCTGCGCCCTCTGTATCTTTTAAAACAGTGGTAGATGCAGCACGTAGTTACGTAATTGATGACGAGACCTTAACAACAGTTATGGACTCCATGAAGGCCAGAGGCAAGGATAGTTTATATCAGAGAGCATTCAAACAAAGAAATGATAGAAACACGGCCTTTACTTTGCTACTTGAAAAATATGCAGATACGACTCAGTATTTACCTAATGCTATTTTTGCTGCACAGCGTTTTTTAAATCCTAAGTCCGAAAAGAATTTCATTTCCGCAATGATACAAAGCAAGGAGCGCAAATACCCTAATGTAAAACTGCTGAAAGAATATGATGAATATTTTAAGAAGCAATTAACAGGAGGCGCTGCAACCGTAAAAGCGATCGATATTAACCTGCAAACACCGGATGGCAAAGAAGTATCTCTTGCTTCATTCAGGGGTAAATATGTTTTGGTTGATTTCTGGGCATCATGGTGCCCCCCATGCAGGGCAGAGAATCCTAATGTGGTTGCCGCATACAATAAATATAAAGACAGGAACTTCACCATATACAGTGTATCTCTTGATACCAAAAAAGAGAACTGGCTGAAAGCAATCAGTGATGATCATTTGACATGGACACATGTCAGTGACCTGAAAAGTTGGGAGTCTCCTGTAGTAAGAGCTTATGGTGTAGAAGGCATTCCTGCAAACTTCCTGGTAGACCCACAAGGTAATATTATAGGAAAAGACCTCCGGGGCGAGATATTGGACGCTCGTTTGAATGAAGTGTTGAAATAGTACTCAAATCTTTATACGCTAAATAAGAAAGCCTTCCTATAGCTGGAAGGCTTTCTTATGTATGTTGAAGTTATATTTTAAGTCATACTCTTCTTGATACCGGATTTATGTTTCATGCCCATACCTTTCATAAGGTTCAGATCGGCACCAATAGTAAACATAAGCAGGTTCACATTATACCCTGCATATGGCTTGTAGCCATTTGAGTTTGTATAAGAAGTATTGAGGAAGTTGCCTGGATAATATTGCACTTTTAAGGTTATGCCTGGTTTTACACTAAAGCCGGCAAAAACATAAGGCATAATAGTCGGTGTGCGTGCACTGAACCATTCATTGAGTTTTGTTTTATGACTACGTGATACAAATCCTTTTTCTTTAAAATTAAAAGGAAGATCAAGTCCGCCACCTACCATGAAATAGTTATGGTGACTAAGGTTGCCAAATTTTAAGCCTACTGGTACACCTATGGTATATACTCTGTGTTTTACAGTGCTATCTCCAAATTTTTCAATGAAACCGATATTTTTTATACTGGCACCCAGGAAAAACCCGGAATGATCATTGAAGTTATGATTGTAAGTAGAGCCGAAATTGAAAAAATAAGTAAAACGCACGGTCGATAATTGTGTTGAGTTCCCTGGGCGTTGCATTACAGATGTAGAAAATATAGCTGCATCCATATTCGTACTTCTCTTAAAATATTTGTGGTGTTGTTTTGGTGTTTTGGGTGTTTCAGACTGATCCTGCCCATATACTGTGGCACAGGTAGTTGTGAATAAAATTGCTAATGTGAGCAGTGGCCTCATGTGGATTATATTTTAAGCAAAGCTAAGAAAAGCCATAAGACTGCAAAATTTGCAGGTATTTTCCCTTGGCACAAGTATTGAACACTATATTTGTATACCCTTTTTGAATACTTACCTAAGGAACAAATGTCAATATGTCTGAAAGAAAATCAATGCTAAATGTGTATTTAGGCCAAAATGAGAACGAAATGGAGTTTATGCCCATTGTTCCGCTTGGTGAAGAAGAGATGGATGAAACGGAGAAAGGTTCATTGCCTACTGAATTGCCTATCATAGCTTTACGTAATACGGTATTATTCCCTAACGTGGTTTTGCCGATCACGGTTGCAAGAGAAAAATCTGTAAAAGCCATTAACGAAGCCCAAAAATCAAATAAATGGATAGGTGTTGTGGCACAGCGCGATGCTAACAATGATGATCCTAATCCCGGTGATATATACACGACCGGTACGCTTGCTAAAATAGTGAAGCAAATAAAAATGCCTGATGGCAATACTACGGTCTTTATTATGGGCCGTATGCGTATAGGTATCGAGAATTATATTCAAACAGAACCTTTCTATACAGCACAGGTCAAATATCTGCAAGATGAGTTCCCGGAGAATGATGCTGAATTTGATGCGCTGATGTCTTCTATAAAAGATTATTCAGAGCGTATTGCACAACAATCACCCAACATGCCAAATGAGGCAAGTATTGTGCTGCGTAATATCGAACAGCAATCTTTTTTGATGCATTTTGTTGCTTCTAACATCAATGCCAATATCATCGATAAGCAGGCATTGCTGGAAGAAAACAATATTAAGATGCGTGCTGAAAAGCTCATGAAGCTTTTGCAGACGGAGTTGCAATTGGTAGAGCTTAAGAATGAGATAACCAACAAAACACGTGCAGATATAGATAAGCAGCAGCGTGAATATTTTTTACAGCAACAACTCAAATCGATTCGTGAAGAATTAGGTGGCGATCCTAATGAGCGCGAGATAAGAGATCTGCAGAAACGTGCTGAAGGTAAAGTTTGGACCGAAGCAGCTCAGGAATTATTCCAAAAGAATATTGAGAAGCTGGAGCGCATGCATCCAAGTACGCCAGATTACTCTGTGATCTATAATCACTTGGACCTGATGCTTGACCTGCCATGGAATACCTATACAGAAGATAGCTACGACCTCAAGAAAGCTCAAAAAATACTGGATGATGACCATTATGGTATGGACAAGATCAAAGATCGCATACTTGAATACCTGGCTGTATTGAAACTGAAAGGTGATATGAAATCACCCATCCTGTGTTTTGTTGGCCCTCCGGGTATTGGTAAAACATCATTGGGTAGAAGCATTGCCAATTCTGTGAATAGGAAATATGTGCGTCTCAGTCTAGGTGGCCTGCACGATGAGAGTGAACTACGCGGCCATCGTAAGACGTATATTGGTGCTATGCCGGGTCGTATCATTCAGTCTATAAGGAAGATAAAGACTGCTAACCCTGTTTTTATACTTGATGAGATAGATAAGATAGGCAAAGATTTTCGTGGCGATCCAAGTTCTGCATTATTAGAGATACTGGACCCTGAACAAAACAATTCATTTTACGACAATTACCTGGAATTGGAATTTGACCTTTCCAAAGTATTGTTCATAGCAACAGCAAATAGTATTAGCGATATACAACCTGCGCTGCGAGACAGGCTGGAGATCATTCAATTATCAGGCTACTCAATTGAAGAAAAAGTAGAGATCGCTAAACGTCACTTACTGCCAAAGCAAAAAGAATTACATGGTCTTGGTAAGATAACATTGCGTTTCCCTGATAAGGTATTGGCCAAGATCATACAGGAGTACACCCGAGAATCAGGTGTGCGTGAGCTTGATAGGCAGCTGGCGGCTATTATGCGTTCTGTAGCTAAAGAAGTTGCCATGGATGGCAAAAGCCAACCCCAGGTTAGTATAGAACAGGTGGAGAAAGTGTTAGGAAAGCCAAGGTTCAGTAACGATATGTATGTAAAGAACAATCCACCCGGTGTGGCTATTGGCCTTGCCTGGACCTATGTAGGTGGAGATATTCTATTTATTGAGACCAGCTTATCAAAAGGTAAAGGTGGATTTACATTAACAGGTAACCTCGGTAATGTGATGAAAGAAAGTGCCTCTACTGCCTTGTCTTACCTGAAAGCACACGCTGCTGAATATAAGATACCTGCTGAAAAATTTGAAGAGAACAATATCCACATACACGTACCTGAAGGCGCGGTACCCAAAGATGGCCCAAGTGCCGGAGTTACTATGCTTACTGCACTGGCATCTGCATTTACAGGCCGCAAGATCCGTCCTTTCCTTGCCATGACAGGTGAGATAACCCTGCGTGGACAAGTATTACCCGTAGGTGGTATCAAAGAAAAAGTATTAGCTGCCAAACGTGCGGGCATTAAAGACATCATCATGTGCAAACTGAATGAGAAAGATGTGGAAGAGATCAACAAAGATTATATAAAAGGTGTAAGCTTCCATTATGTGAATGAGATGAAAGAAGTGCTGGAGTTTGCACTAAAATAGTTTTGAACCGGGATTTTTTTGGATTAAAGGATTTGCCGGGTTATGTAGTATAATAAGTAGTATATCTGTCGGTACCGCTCTTTGCGGTCAGACGGATATACGTTGCTGGATTCTCTGTACGAGTCTGCGTTTTTTGTCTGCGTAGTCATCGGGAAACTTTTCAATACTAGCTTGTCATTTGTAAGCCGTCAAAGAACGAACCATGAACATATTCTGAAGCTAAATAGAGTTTTTAAAGGGTTGCAATTTGCAACCCTTTTTGTTTCAAGTTATTGTATATAGCTTTATGGAAATACAGCAAATATTCATCTATTTCTGAAACAGGTATGAAATACAGTAAATACACATTTCTGATATTGGCATTGAGTTGGTTTTTGTTTTCTTCTTTTGATGGAAAGAACTCCCACGCAATTCTTATCAAAGATCATTGTAATACTATCGAATTAATGAATCAGTTCGACACATTATTAATATTAGACCCCATAACTGGCCAAAACTCACTCAACGTAGTTAATAGGATATATGTAATTTCATTAAACGGTAACCGTGTTTATGAACAAGAAACGCAGCCTATAGAAGATTCAACAACAACAAATGAACGACTGATTTATAATAGAATTATTAAAGGAATTGAACCATTATTCCTTGATATTGAAGATGGAAGATATACGATTGAGATACCCGCATTGCTGATAAATGCAAAAGGCAAATTGGTTTATGATTCTTCAAGGGGAGTTAGTAGGGTATGGTCTGATCCAAATGTGATAAATCCAGCAATAAAGAGGATTATAGATAAAAAGATAACTGACATACTAGATCAGGAAAAAAAAGAAAAATTCTCGCCTCTGTTAATAGATAACAAAGCTGTTCCCCAAGGTATATATATATACAAGCTGATCCGTATAACCAATCATCATATGGAACTCCTGAACTGATGAAGTTTACATTAAACATACTATTGTTACTAAGCATCTGTTGGGTTGCATTTTCTTCTTTTGATAAAGAGAAGAAATCCACAATTATCATCAAGGACAATGGTAATGCGATTGAGATGTCAAAACCCGTATCAGATACTTTGACAGTTGTCAATCCTGTGACAAGGGACGAAACAATTATTGTGACACCAAATATGTCGATACCTTATAAGCTTAATGGTAATATCATAGCTAGTACAAGATACAATGACTCTATTTATGCCTTCATCAAAAGCCAACAGGATAGTTTTGTAAGTGCATTGGAAAACTCCACGCATATAAATGTAGATATTCAGAATCTGGGGGAAGGCAAATATTTTCTCAATTTAAGTAATATAGTTGTAGATGAAAAAGGCAAGATCGTTTATTGGAACTTTAAAGGCATAACACAAAATTTATCCTACGGTGATACCTCAAAAATATCCTGGTCAGTTCATGATACAACTTTTGACACAAGGCCAAACGAAGTCATTTCAGGCAAAGACAGCTTTCGTAACGTCTATTCATTGCGACTTATGCAAAAAAAAACTACAGACTATGAAGAAGCATCAGCAGAAAATAATTGGGAAGGAACAGTGGATTCTTTACCCAATAGAGTTAAGCAAATAGCTACAATGCATATCAAAGACAAAGAACTTGAAAGAAATATTAATAGGAAAATTGAAATTTTTCTTCAATCGTTGCCAAAAATGAAAGTGTGTATCTTTCGTGATAAGGCTATTGCATACACATTTAATTTTGAAAGGTTTTACTGGCAGTAGTATTCAATAATTTCAGCAATAAAGTCTTTAGCACATCTTTGTAGTTTAATCCGGAAATATCTTCATGAATCAAACAAACATAATAATTATCGGTGCAGGTGCCAGCGGTCTTATGGCGGCTCGTGAGTTGGCATCGAAGAACAATAAGGTTACTATACTCGAGGCTCAGGATCGTATTGGTGGGCGTATACATACTATTACCGGAGATAGTTTTGCTGTGCCTGTAGAATTAGGTGCTGAATTTGTTCATGGTGAGTTGCCACTTACTTTAAATTTATTGAAAGAGGCGGGTATCAGATACCATCCTGCGGGTGGCAAAATGTGGCAATCAAACGAAAATGATGCCGAAGGGCCCGCACCTTATATGGAGCATTGGGGTGAGTTTGAAGAGAAGTTGAAGGCTTTGAAAGAGGATATGACCATCGAAGCGTTCCTTGAAGAGAACTTTAAGAGTGATATATATGATGGTTTGAAAAAATCCATTCACGGTTATGCTTCCGGTTATGATACTGCCGACCCTGAAAAAGCAAGTGCCTTAGCACTTGGTAAAGAATGGCTGAAAGAGGAAGCAGGGGATACATATAGAATAGAAGGTGGTTATGCTGCAATGATAAACTTCTTAGCAGATGAATGTATAAAACTCCAGACTGAAATTCATTTATCAACCATCGTGAAAGGGATACACTGGGAGAAAAATAAAGTAGTGTTGCATACAACAACTGGGGCAGTCTATAAAGCAAATAAACTCATCATTACTATACCCCCTGCTGTATTATTGGATGGCTCTGTTAGCTTTTACCCCACGATCATTGATAAACTGGATGCTTTCAAAAAATTAGGTTATGGTGCCGTTATTAAAATACTATTCCAGTTCAAGACCGTCTTTTGGGAAGATGAACAGATAGAAAAAATGGTGGGTAAAAGCCTTAAAGATGTTGGTTTTATTTTCTCAAAACAAACCATCCCAACCTGGTGGACACAATACCCTACAAAAAGCGCTTTGCTAACAGGCTGGCTGGGTGGCCCACTTGCAGAGAAGCTCAAGGATGCAACTGACGAAGAAATATTTCAACTCGCATTAAACTCCTTGGCGGCTATATTTAAAATGTCTGTTACGTATTTACGATCTATGCTCATAGCCAATAAGGTTATCAACTGGACAGCACAATCATTTATTAAAGGCTCATACAGTTATGAAACTTTAGGCGGGAAAGCAGCAAGGACTATCATTAATACGCCTGTTGCTGATACAATCTATTTTGCTGGCGAAGCATTGAATGATGATACCGTAATGGGTACCGTAGAGGCTGCTTTGGCTAGTGGCTTCAGCGTTGCGAAAAAAATATTCTTATAGACTGAAGTGTGGCCTACTTCTTATACCCCTTAAGATGCGCCGTATGGTTCTCAGATGCAGCATTAGACCAGAAATGATATACAAATATAGAGTCTGCTGTCACGGTTACCTGATGGTAGGCACCGTCGAAATAGGAATACACATTGGTTGTGGTATTTAAAGTGTAAGTATTTCCTTCATATACTATCTTGTGAGATGGGGTGTCAATTACAACACCCATTAAGTTGCTGATAGTAAAACTGTATGCTGTATCAATACCAACACTAGGATTATGCTCAGCAAATAAACTGTCTGTCATAAAAAAGCTAACAGTATACGAAGATGGTTTCGGCGCGGTAGTCGCACTCGTAGTAGATGTTTTTTTGCAACTGTATAAAATAGCTGCAATGGCGATAAGGAAAATGAGTTTTTTCATAGAACAAGCTTTGTATAAAGGTAACGCATATTGCTTACTTATATTGTGTCAAATGAATGGTTGTTATACTTCATCATTGCTTACGCCCTTTAAGTATAATGAACCTGTTGCCACCCACTACTGCAGGGCTGGCATATGAAACTGCAATAGAGTCCTTTGTTAGAACAATGATGTCAGAAGGGAAGGAACCGAAAGTGTTGGTGAAACCAGCTTGTAGACTATAGTTTGCATTTCTGAAGTGTAATTGGTTGGTATTCGAATCTAAACTAATAGCTACCACATAGCTGGTGCTATAATTTGTATCAATAGTGATAATGCCGTTATTCCTGATAGTGCTGTCAAACATCACATAGTTCGCGATGTACATCTTATCGCTGCTGGTTTTACTGCATGCAATCAAACAGGATAGTACAAAGAATAAAATGCTCATTATGATAGTGTTTTTCATAGGAAATGCTTTAATATAAAGATAACTGAAAATTTCCTGTTTTATTGTGCAGAGGAATGTTGTGAAGGTCGGGTAGAAATTAAAAGCCCCTGCAATAGCAAGGGCTTTTAATTATAAAATGTAGGAGGAAATTACTCAGTTACACCTGCCATCACTTTGGGAGCAGCAGATTTTATTTCATCATTCGCATGGTCAGCGTATTTATCAAAATTCTTGATGAACAGGTTAGCCAGTTCATTAGCTTTCTTGTCATAAGCTTCTTTGTCTGCCCATGTGTTACGAGGTATCAATATTTCTGAAGGCACATTAGGACAAGTTTTTGGCATCCATACACCAAATACAGGGTGTGCTTCAAATTCTACGTTCTTCAGTTCGCCGTTTATGGCTGCTGTGATCATAGATCGGGTGTAGCTCAGTTTCATACGGCTACCTGTGCCATATGCGCCACCACTCCAGCCGGTGTTGATCAACCAAACGTTCACATCACTATGTTGTTCCAGTTTCTTACCCAGCAATTCTGCATATTTGGTTGGGTGCAATGGCAGGAATACACGGCCAAAGCAAGCGGAGAAAGTAGTTTGTGGTTCTGTAACGCCAACTTCTGTACCGGCAACCTTAGCGGTATAACCGCTGATGAAATGGTACATAGCCTGTTCCTTGGTCAGTTTAGAGATAGGAGGCAGGATACCAAAAGCATCACAGGTAAGGAAGAATATATTTTTAGGATCACCACCATAAGATGGTTCTTTAGCGTTGTCTATATGATAGATAGGATATGCAGCGCGGGTATTTTCTGTAACACTTGCATCTGCATAATCAACAGTCTTAGTGCCTGCGTGGAACTTAATATTTTCCAGCAAGGCATTTGGCTTGATAGCTTTGAATATCTGTGGTTCTTTTTCTGCACTCAGGTCTATACATTTTGCATAGCAACCACCTTCAAAGTTGAAAACCGAACCATCAGCCCAACCATGTTCGTCATCGCCTATCAGCGCGCGTTCAGGGTCTGCACTTAAGGTTGTTTTACCGGTACCGCTCAATCCGAAGAACAGGGCTACGTCGCCATTCTTGCCTTCGTTGGCAGAGCAGTGCATACTTAATACTTTATGTTCGTGTGGTAACAGATAGTTCAGTACGCCGAAGATACCTTTCTTCATTTCGCCGGTGTAGGCAGAACCACCTATCAATATCACTTTCTTAGTAAAGTTCACTACCGTGAAATTGCCCTGGCGGGTACCATCAGTAGCAGGGTCAGCCTGGAAGCCTGGTGCTTGCAGTATCAACCAATCAGGATTTTGTGTAGCTATTTCTGCTTCCGTAGGACGCAGGAACAGGTCGTTGCAAAACAGGTTAGCCCATGGCGCTTCGTTTATTACGCGAATGTTAAGGCGGTATTTAGGATCGGCGCAGGCATACGCATCACGTACCCAAACTTCTTTGCCGGTCATGTAAGCGCATACTTTATTATACAGGTTGTCAAAAGCTTCAGGAGATATAGGAATATTTACATCACCCCAATCCACGCTTTTTTCGGTGTAGCTGTCTTTTACTGTGAATTTATCTTTTGGAGAGCGGCCGGTGAATTTGCCGGTGCTAACACAGAGTGCGCCTGTGTCGTTCAGTTCGCCCTGTCCGAGCTCTAATGTTTTCTTAACTAATTCTTCGGGAGATAGATTCCAGTGTGCTACTGCTACATTCAGACCCAGGTCGGCCAGGTTTGCCGCTGGGTTCTTCTTACCATGTTCCTGCATAAAGATTAATTTATTGTAAATTTTAGAAGGGCAAAAATACTACCAAAAATGGTTTTTTTCAGTATTAAATTTCAACATTTACTAATAAGTGACGAATATCAGTAATGTGTTGATGCCGTGGAATTAGGAATTTGGGATTTAGAATTCGGATAATATATCATTTTTTCACTTTTGTTATTAGGTTGCTTCTCGTGGTTTAGGCAAGAGTTATTCTTTTAGGGTATGATTTTAGTAGTGCCTAAATGATGTTTTTACATGTTTCCTTATAGAGACATTGTTAAACGAACGTAATGTTGAACAGAAAATAATAACATATTTTTAAATCATTATCATGAAAAACAAATTTTGGCTTTCCGCTACGGTTCTTTTTCTTTTCCCTTTGGCTGTTTTTTGCCAAACAAAATGGAAGACAACATCAAGCGAAGTTGTATTTAAGATAAAAAATGCAGGCTTTACTGTTACTGGTCGGTTTGGCGGTTTTAACGGGCAGTTGGCTTTTAGTCCTGATAAGTTGCAGTCTTCATCACTAAAGGGATCTGTGCAGGTAGGTACTATAAAGACTGGTATTGACAAAAGAGACGCAGACCTTAAAGAAGAGAAATATTTTAATGAGGGGAAGTACAAAACCATTAGTATAAAATCTACCAAGCTTTATAAAAAGGGAAACCAATATGCTGGGCTTTTTAATGTGACCATAAAAGGCGTTACCAAACAGATGGAGATACCATTTACGTTTACCCAACATGGCAAGGAAGCCGAATTTAAAGGGAGCCTCACTATCAGCCGCAAGCAGTTTGGTATCGGTGGCCCAACGCTCACCATGTCTGATGAGGCGAATGTGAGTATTGTGGTGAAGGCGACGGAATAGTTTGAGCTAAATTTAGATATCGCAATAACATCAATGGCATCGTAAAGATTTTCATTTGTAAACTGCCTGATCTATACATGCACGAGTCCACTTGGTAATATGCTTGGCAACAGACTTGCTCTACTAGCGGAAATATTAGGCACCGTCTTGTAACCATTTATAACTTCTTACATAGTTACCTCTAACGTCCACATCAATAGGGTCTTCAGGAAATCTATTAATTGTTTCAATTGAGCAATCTCCTGCTAGGCCCGATTTAAAATCTAAAAAACAATATCAAAACCCTCAATTGAGTTAGATTTGTTTTCTAAAATATCATAAATCAACAAATAGACATGCTTCCTTTTCCAATCAAGGTACTTCAAACTATCTAGGGTAATATTGATATACTTAGAAAATTCAATCCTAAGGACAGATTCTTTTTCAAATTGTTCTCTACGCAATTCGTTACCTTTTTCCGCAAAAACACAGTAGTATTTTTAACATCGTCGTATATGTTTGGTCTAATATTTATTATCTCTGACAGATATGAATATTCTCTAGATTTTGGTATATTATTTTGTTTTTTTCCGCCGTTGTTGGTATGCCACAAAGCCATGTGCAGTTGTTTACCAACAACTGTAGCGCAGGTATTAAGTTAAACAATGTTCCACAGTCTTGATAATGGCTCGAAAATCCAAATTTGTTCTTACTTGCAAAAGCTTGGCAAATATCTGCCCCAAGGAAGTTCGTGATTATTGCATTATTTTATTGGCAACAATCTTACATCCATATCCGGATATCAAAATTTGGGTTTGCCTTGTTAAATAATATGAATGTTTTATTTTGTACATAAAACATATCCATATCACTAATTGTGTATTTTATTAAAAATATCAAAAAAATGAGTCTTCATAGTTTTATGATTGTTACCTCAATGAATCTTTGCTTTTAGGATAAGTCGATTAGCATAAAAATGGTTGAGATATTCATTTCTAAAAAGTCTATTTTTTGAGAAATACCGTATTTATACGCATTGAAATTTCCAAAAGTATTATATAGGTTTGTTTTAAATTTTTTCTTATGAAATACAAACTCCTTTCAATTTTAGTTGCCATTCTTATTGTTTTCACCTTCCATTTGTTATGAGGTGGAAAATATACAGGGTGCTCTAATTGCCGTGTGTGTAAAAATTGCAAATATTGTAAACATTGCGCTCAAGAAGGTGGAGCCTGTGGCGTATGCAATTCAAAGAAGAAAAAATAGACAATTTTGACAAATTTAAAAATAAACTATATAATATAAACAAAAGCTTAGTCAATGGGAATAAATGCTAATTATGCAAAAATGAACAGGAAACAAGAAACAAGAAACGCAGAATACAAAAGCCTAACCGGATTATTGAAGAGGTGAAAAAAACTGACATAGATTAGTATATTAATTCACATAGTAAAATGGGAAGAAAAAATACGGAATATTTACACCTTATAGCTTAACCCGCCTAGAGAGCTTTTTCTTACAGATTGCGAGGATGCTCTATGTGCAAGATTTACAATTGAAACAGAACAAAGTAAGAGCACAAGGTTTATATATTAGATACTTTTAAAAATAAATTAATGTCTACAACTGGTGAGAAAATAAAATTAATTATTGCTGACGATCATGAATTATTTCGTGACGGGTTGAAGTTGATGTTAAGTAATGTGGATACTGTTGATATTATAGGTGAAGCTGAAAACGGGAGGGATCTAGTATCGCTTGCAAAAAAGTTAAGTCCAAATGTAATAATTACAGACATAAAAATGCCAATAATTGACGGCATTGAAGCTACAAGGCAGATATCAGCTTTCTCACCAGTAATTGGGATAATCGCATTATCCATGCTTGATGAAGATAAACTAATATTGGAAATGTTACAAGCTGGAGCATTGGGCTTTCTTGTTAAAAATTCAGACAAAGTTGAAATAATTGATGCTATACATTCTGTATCTATATTTAGGGAATATTATTGCAAGCATACATCTTATAAACTAGCCAAAATAATAGGAAGATATAAACCCACGATGTATAAGATAAAAAAAGAAGACATAGTATTTTCTTCCAAAGAAATAGAGATCATTCTTTTAATTTGCGCAGAATATACCACAAAAGAAATTGCTGAAAAATTAACAAGTAGCACTCGTACTATCGAAAGCATACGAGCGCATATTCTTGACAAATTGGAAGTGAGAAATACTGTCGGGCTTGTTATACAGGCTATACGATTAGGTATTTATGATCCCAATGTGGTATTATGGGAAACCCAATCCGCAACACAATAGAATTAAGAGTATTAAATTATATTACAGGTAAATATAACCTCAATTTGAAATTCCATTTTAAAAAATGGAACTCCCAATTGGAGTTGTTATAGCAGAGAATATTCGGAGCTGTATTATTGATTGAAACTGTTATGCCATGATTTTTATTCTAAACAGATACGTATTTTGAGCTATTAAAAATATTTAATGTTTTTGTCGAGTTTTCAAAACTACAATACACATACAACTATTTCAATGCATATAAACAAGGTGTTTTTTAAGTTACATTATCTTACGAAAAAATGTACTTAAAATCAGTTATTAGCCTTTCAATTCAAAGGGGCCACATATAAGGCAGATACATCCTTATTTTTTAATAAATATGATAACCGTTGTATCTCATTGGTTATTGCCAAAACGCTGCAATTACACATGCTTACTTCAATACAGTAAACTGAAAAATTTGAGTTCCGGCTTCTGTTTTATACAAAAAGTAAAATATACCTGAAGGGAGATTATCAATTGCTACCCGGTTTTTTTGTTGATCAACCTCTTCCGTACTCATAATTTGCCCGATAGGATTTATAATGGAAACAATGCCTTTTGCACACGGCGAGATGTTTATCGTATTCTTTGCCGGATTAGGGAATATTTTTGTGTCAGCAGTTTTACTAACGGTATTCACTCCTGCATTACTTTCCTGTATAAGGTATTCAACGGATTTAGTTATGCTAGATCCGCTTTGGGTTGAATCTATCTTCAATAAGGCCGAATTAAAACTATTATTGAACCACACATAACTTGTAGACGTAGTAACTGAGGGCGTACCCGACGGTATCAGCGTATCATTTTCTACCTGCGTGATCTTCAACCTCAGAGTATTAGTAAATGTACCATTAGGTAATTTCAGCGTGCCATACCCATCTGCAGCAATAGTTGCAAGTCCATTTCCCCTGAAATTATAACTGCTGGATGCAAAGTTCGTTGTAAAAGAATCAGTAACGTTGGTTGCATACGTAATAGGTCGTAATGCAAATAATACTGTATTGGGATAACGAATGACAAAATTACCAACCGTATCAACGTACCCAGTTATAAAACTGCTATCAGCATTCATATGCACATAAACAAAAGTTCCGTTTGAATATTTCTCCACAAGGTTAGCCAGCGGGAACAAGCTACCATGAGTGGTAGTACTGGGATCCACCATCCATTCTGTAGATGTATCTGCAAGTGGTGTAAGTGAGGAAAAATCCCATGTAAGTACAGATCCACCTGCACCAGCATATACACTGGAAGCGTAACATTCCTGGAATTTCAAAACAGTTCCAATAGAAAAATTTTCGCAATTGGTAATTGTCGGTTGTGCGTAAGTTGTAATCGAAGTAATTGATATAAAAAATGCAGAGGCTATTGCTTTTATGGTCATAGAATCTTGATTTGGGACTTAATGGTGAAGAACAAAATTACATTATTTGCGATACTATTTTAAAAATAAATGTGCTATATCTACTCCCATAATAACACAGTATAAATACGGTATTATTAAAAAATTAAAATTTCCATTTCGGAGATTTCTTGAAATTTTGCGTATTTATACGTAAAAAATATAGTAAAAATACACCTCTTGTTTTTGATCTTGCTCTTTAGTTTTACATGTTACAATAGACCTTACTTGTAAACACTATATTTTTTTAAGATGAACATCTATTTAATAGTCCAGGTTACGTTGCCTTTTCTTTTGTTATTTCTTTCATTTTTTTTGTTTCTCACACAAAAACAAAAAATAAGATTACAGAATATCATAGACAATTATAAAAACGCTATGCTACAGGCAAATATCGAGGCAGAAGAAAATATAAGACTGAAAATATCAAAGGATATCCACGATAATATTGGCCAGTTGCTGGGGCTAGCTCAAATAAATATGTACTCGTTGACTAATGAACTAAGTGGCAGTTTCAGGATTAGCCGCATCATGAGAGACACAATTAAGATTATTGACCGAGTAGCTCAGGATATTCATCATATAGGTCATGAACTTAATGACGATCATATAATTGCAGCTGGTTTTATTGAAATAGTAAGAAACTACCTTGACAGTATTAATATTTCAAAAGGTATAAAAGCACAATTGGATATTGAAGGACCCCCACGACAACTATCTAAAGAAAAAGAGATCAATATATTCAGGATCATTCAGGAAGCGTTACACAATATTTTGAAGCATGCCGATGCAACAAAGATCACGATTAAATTTATATACAAAATTGACTCTCTTCATTTGATTATAGCAGATAATGGAAAGGGTTTTGATATGAAGTCAGTTGATCTTTCGAAAGGGATCGGTATAAAGAATTTGTATCAAAGAACAGAGCTTCTGAATGGTCATTTGAACATACAATCAATGCCTGATATTGGTACTACATTATTTTTCTCGTTTAGTATACCGTCATATAACTAAGAACTGTTTTACAGGCATTAAACTTTCTGTATAGGCCCCTGTAATATCCAAGTTTGCATACTGCCTTTCCCTTTTATCGTCATTGGAGCTCTGTGGGTGAAGCTATAGTATGCATTTGTTGCATCCTTAAAATTGTCTGTACATTGTATTTCTCCCGCAATACCTGAAGACTCCATCCTGCTTGCTGTGTTCACAGCATCGCCCCACAGATCGTATGTGAATTTCTTCTGCCCGATAACACCGGCCACTACCTGGCCGCAATCTAGACCCATTCTAAAACTAATTTCGGTTCCATCAATAGATTTAAAATTGTTCATCAATCTTTTTACTGCCAACGCCATATTCGCAGCAGACGTTGCATGGTCAGTTCTTTGCTCAGGTATACCAGCTACAGCCATATAGCAATCACCAATTGTTTTAATTTTTTCCAACCCGTATTTTTCAGCCAGGATATCAAATTGAGAGAACACGTCATTCAGCAGGCTAACAGTCTCATTTGGGTTTCGTTTCTGTGAGAATTCAGTGAATCCCACCATGTCAATAAATAAAATAGAAACACCAGAAAAAAGATCAGCTATCGGATGCTCTTTATTTTTTAAACGGATAGCTATTTTTTCGGGTAAAATATTCAACAATAATTTTTCAGATTTTTTGCGTTCCCTTACAATAAAGACTATTACCAGGAACAGTAAAGCGATACCTATTGCGAAGAATATATTCTCATTACGTTTTTTAGCAACTTCAAGTTTGTTTATCTGTATCAGTTTGTCTTTATTCTCCAATTCATGTTTAGTTTCCAGGCTGGCTATTTTCTGTGCATTCTGTTGTGAAAAAACAGAATCTTTATAAAGGATATGTTTTGAGTAACTTTCAAGTGCTTCTTTGTAATTTCCAGATAGTTTTTGCGCATCAGAAAGGTAGCCATAGAATGTTTGCAAAGGGTCTAAGGCACCTATTTTTTGTTCAATTTCAATGCTTTTCTTCAGATAGGTTATTGCTTTTTTCAATGCTTCAGGCGCAGTTATATGTAGTTCGTTTTCAGTGCTCTGAATATTAGCAGCTATCAAACGGTATATACCACCTATATTGCCCATGCTGGTCGCTATACTACCGGAATCACCGGACACAATATTCATTTCAAGTGCGCGCTGATTATACTTTAACGCCAATGAGTATTTACCCTGATCCGAATATGCCAAGCCTATGTTTTGAATATTCCTTGCAATGCCATTTTTGTCGTTTAACGTATCATAAAGTTTCAGTGCTTTAAAATAGGCATTCAACGCAAGATCATATTTTTTTTGAGCATAGTATATATTACCAATGTTGCCTGAGATACGTGCGATTCCATTCAGGTCTTTTCCCTGTTCATAAAGTTTTAATGCCTTATTATAATATTGCAAAGCTTGGTCCGAATTGGTCTGAGCATAGACCATACCAATATTCCCTGAGATGCGGGCGATATTGTTCTCGTCATTTTCATCCTCATATATTTTTAAAGATCGCTGAAAATGGTCAAGTGCCGAAGGCAGATTCGACAATCCTAATTGATTGACACCTAAACACCTGTTTGCATTTGCAACGCCCTTTTTCCAATTCAATTTTTCGGCGAGCGCCAGGGCTTGGTTGCCATAAGTCAAACCTGATGCAGGATTAATACCGTAGCATGCAAAAGAAACACTGCTCAGTAAATTTACTTTGTTTGTATCATCTGCCGAGTGTTGTAATACAGAAACAGATGAGTCTATGTATGCCTGTGTACTCTTCTGTGCATAGACGCTTGCAGAAAACAGGACGATCAATAAAACGAATATACCTCTCATAACAAAAACGAATCATCAAAATACATCTAATATAAAACTAAACGCTGAAACACGTGCTTTTTAATTAGAGCAGATTAATCAAAATGTCTAATTCAAAGGCATAGTTAGTCAAATTGTCTCAGTTTTGTAGGGTGATACACCTCCGAAAACAAGAGCAATATTCCTATCGAGATTGAACTGCATTCCCTGTTGTACAAAATAATTTTGCAGCGCCTGATAATTGCTATCAGGTTGACATTGTGTTGTTGTTAATTGCTGCGCATAGTCGTTTCCTAGAACATTGTAATTTGCCATAATTTTTTAATTTTTTTGGTTGTTAATGAATGTTTTTACTAAT
>Ga0207082_1049_pt2 | contig 22039 bp, 17 predicted proteins | sample Alteio_BWMinHeat_56_FD_153588 | JGI IMG/M metagenome (GOLD analysis project Ga0207082, IMG submission 153588) | Enriched cells from forest soil in Barre Woods Harvard Forest LTER site, Petersham, Massachusetts, United States -... | ecosystem: Environmental > Terrestrial > Soil > Temperate forest >...
AGCAATTAAAAGATGATTATTCGCAAAATGCAAGCCCATGGTGATTGAGTTAATAATATCCACGCGTTCCCAAGTATTGCCTGCATCACGGCTAAGATAAATCTTAGAACGCGTGCCGTCAAAATTGGCTGTTCCAATCGCAAATAAATCATTGCCAGCATGAGCAAAGGTATCAGCACCACCAAGATCAATGGGCGGAATATTTTTAATCAAATTGCTAAAATGCACGCCGCCATCGGTGCTTTTTTGCAGGGTATCGCCATTGTAATCCTCAATGATCAAATCACCATTATCCAAAAAGAATAGAGGAACAATATAAGGAGAATCTAGTATTGAAGCAGGTAAATTTGAATGAGCTCGGGTCCAATGCGCGCCTTCATCTTTGGAAAGATAAATATCATCATCAGCGCGACAACTATGCTGAAGCAGAGTAAAAACATTGGAAGGAGAAATATTCAGTTCCAAACTAAAAAAGGGACAAGTGCTATGCGGTGGATTAACAGTCCTTAAACTTTTAATTTTCTGTGGGATACTAAATTGCATCTCTTTGAGTCTGGGAATAAAAAGTGCTTTGCGTTTTTTGGGAATCGTCCGTCCTTTCACGCTTTGAACTAATACAGCATCCCAATGTTCTAAGTCTGCAGAAAGAAAAACACCATTATCGGCATGTATAATCAATCTTCCCCTGTCTTGATCAATGTCATAAATGTCTATAATTTCCTTGGGAAGTTCTATCAGTTTCCAGGTTTTGCCATTATCTTGAGAAGTCTTAAAACAAAGTTGAGAATCGCAGCGCACAAGATAAGTCAGTGCCTCATTAAAATAAAACATATGATAATATTTCTTATCAAGATGCGTGTATTGACTGCCGCCATCTTGAGAAAGATAAGTATCAAAAGGCCCCTCCCAATCATAGCCTGCTGCAACGACAAAATCTTTTTCATTCGCTATACTCAATTGTTGAATAACGCCTTGCTTGAAAATAGCAGGATACAAATCAATGGGATTATTTAAAGTGAGCGCCGAGGCTAGACCCAACTTCGTATTCAAATAATATTTGCCAGCGCTATCTTGAGTGATGTTGTATATTCGTCCTGGAAAAGAATTACTAAAATTTGTCCCCACCGAAATGATATCTGTTTTTGTTCCTTCCTTGTTCATACTGCTGACATAGAGATTTTGCTGTTGATCCACAAAACAGTCAGTGCCATAACCCTTGTCTGTATATACCAAGTTAACTTCCTGCGGAGATTTGATTGCAAAAATTTGCGTGTCAAATTTAGCATAGGCGATATTAGCATTGAGAGCACAAAATGCTTTTTCCATCCAATAATCAGGTTCTTTCGGCAAGGCTGTAATGACTTGCCAATTGAGACCTTCATCTTTGGTAACTTGAACCTTGCCATGATGGGTTAAAATATAAATATTCGCATCAGTCGTTTGCACAACATCAAAGGGATGGACATTCGTACTAAAAAATTTTTCCTTCCAGAGAACTTGCCAAGTCTGTCCTTCATCATGTGATAAAAAAATTTCGTCATCGGTGAGAACAAAAAGATTTTGCGGCTCGAGTTTGCTTTGCAAGAATTTAAAAGTAAAACTTCCACTTCCAAAGATATCTTCTGAAATTTTCGTCCAATGCCTTCCCAAATCTTCCGTGCGATAAAGACCGGTGGTATCCAGGGCTAAGAGATTTCCACTTTGCAGCGCAAAGACTAATTTTAAATTTTCATTTGGGTTGGGTTTGGGGATGGTGCCTGCTATCTTTTGTTTGACGGCATCAATTAGGGTTATTTCGCCTATGGTGTAGATGAGAAAGTGCGCTGGGTCTTGGGGGAGGAGGATGGGTTTTTTGTTGGGGATCGTCTTGATAAAATCCACTGGTGATAGAGGTGTAGCGGTGATGGCGTAGGTGTTGATGCTTGTTAGGCTGAGAAGAGAGATTGCAAGTATGCAAAGTTTTTTCATTTGTTTTTTCCTTTTGTTAAGCCTTTCGAGATAGCGCGCCCTCACCCCCTGCCCCTCTCCCCTCGCAAAAAGCGCTCCGGGAGAGGGGAGCGTCCTTTCCTATGTCGAGGAGAAAATTTAGAACTCTCCCCTCTCCCGGAGCGCTTTTTGCGAGGGGAGAGGGGCAGGGGGTGAGGGCGCGCTATCTCAAATAATTTAATTAAACCGCCCCAGCGCCTCAACCAATGCCTCGCCCTCCAAAGCCTGCACTCGCGCCTTCAATGTTTCCGGTGTATCATCTGGCAATACCACGCAGCGTTTTTGCAAAATAATAGGCCCCGCATCCACTTCCGCAGTCACTTGATGCACGCTGCAACCTGATTCCCTTTCTTGCGCCAGCAATACAGCACGATGCACATCCAAATCCATTTTACCCGCATGCGCTGGCAGCAATGAAGGATGCACATTAATAATTTTCCCTTGCCACCTATCAACAAAATCACGCGATAAAATACGCATATAACCCATTAAGACAATCACATCAACTGCATATTGTTTTAAAACACTCGCTACTTGCTGATCATACACCTCACGTGTCAAACCAGTGGGATCAAGATATTGTGCGGGAATATGCTGCGCCTTTGCGCGCTCAAGAATGAGGGCATCAGCACGATTGCTCAAAATAATTTCTACACTAGCAGATAAATCTTTCTGTGAAATAGCATCGAGGATGGCAGCAAGATGTGTGCCGCGCCTTGAACTCAGGATGCCTAATTTAATCATCAGCACGCAGCCTGCGCATTTCATCCACTCGACGCTGAATCAAGCGTTCAGTGCCAATATCTTCACGATGAAACAAGGGGCCGCTCACACCGCGAATTTCTTTTTCAGCAATTTCTTCTGCCATGGAAATAGAATCTGCCACACCGACATAGGCAGCGGTGCGCGAACCGGTCGCATAAATTTTTCCATCGAGCGCATCGACTGCAGCCAAATATAAACGTGATTTATTTTTCACGGCACAAATTTCTATTTGCACGGATTTGACTGGCGCATCAGGATAGCCATTGGGAACAGCATATTTACAAACGGTTGCCTGTGGTGCAAACACAACTTGCTCATTGGTCAAAGCACCGGTTGCCATGGCTTGACAGATAGCGACAAAATCAGATTCTAAAATTGTTAACACATTTAATGCTTCTGGATCACCAAAGCGCGCATTAAATTCAATGACATAAACACCATCACGTGTTGCAATGAAACTGCCATATAAGACGCCAATATATTTTTCACCGCATTCATCTTGCAAGGCATGATAAACAGCTTCATTAATTTTCCAAGCTTGCTGCCAATCTGCATTAGAGACAAAGGGCAAACGATGATTAGCATCGGAATAACTACCCATGCCGCCTGTATTTGGGCCTCGATCATCAACAAAGGCACGTTTATGGTCTTGCACCAAGGGCATGGGAACAATATGTTCGCCATCACAGAAACACATAAATGAAAATTCTTGGCCAATTAATTTTTCTTCAATCACAAAACTCTGTTTATTGGCGATAATTTCCCTGCAGAAAACAAGTGCATCAGCAATAGAATGCAAATGATCACCAGCTACTTTAACGCCCTTGCCGCCCATCAAACCATTTGCCTTCACCACATAATTGCCTTCACCTAAGTTTTGCAAAAATGCTTCTGCGCCTTCTAAATTTTCAAATGTTTGATAAGAAGGAAGACCAGCAATTTTATTTTTCTTCATTAATTCACGAGCAAAGGATTTGCTTGTTTCAATTTGCGCTAATTTCTTTTTCGGACCAATGGTGGGGATGGCTAATTGCCATAGAGCATCTGCTAGACCTTTTTCTAAGGGTGCTTCTGGCCCAATGATGGCCAAACCGATTTGCCATTCTTTTGCTAAGGCGGCAATAGCAGCAACGTCAGTCAGATCGCCAGTCCAATAATCATAAGTCATTTGCTTGATACCAGGATTTATGGTGGTACCACAGCAATAGAGATGCGGTTCCTGTGGTGATCGATGTAAAGTGACAGCAATGGCATGTTCGCGCGCGCCAGATCCAATGATCAATATATTCATTCTCTCTCTAACTCCCGTTTCAATTCCAAGCTTTGAATTTTCTCTTCCGTCAAATTACCACAGGGATAAACACCATCCATGCAAGCCATGCAAGGATGTTCGATTTGATGTTGACCACGTCGTGTCACTGCTTCAACTAAATCTTCCTGTGTTTGATAAAGCAAACGATCAACGCCTAAATAGGATTCAATTTGCTTTTCTGTTTCATGCGCTGCGATTAATTCCTTACGTGAAGGAATATCAATGCCATAAAAACAAGGATGCTTGATCGGCGGACATGAAGAGACAAAATAAATTTCGCTTGCACCAAACTCACGTACCATTTTGACAATTTCACGTGAAGTGGTGCCGCGCACGATACTATCATCAACAATCAATACTTTTTTATTTTCAATCTCAGTGCGCTGTGGTGTTAATTTATAGCGAACATTGCGTGAACGCGCTTGTTGATTTGGCATGATAAAAGTGCGGCCAATAAAGGGATTTTTATATAAGCCTTCTGAATAACGCACACCTATTTCATGGGCAAAAGATAGAGCTGATGTGTTTGCCGTAAAAGGGGCAGGAATCACCACATCAGGGATGATATCAGGAAATTTTTCTTTCCAACGCTTCGCCAAATTCTGCCCCATGCGTAAACGTGAACGATATACACTCACGCCATCTAAGGTTGCATCAGGACGGGCAAAATAAACATATTCAAAAACACAGGGTCTAAAAGATTTGCTGGATACGACTCGGCGGAATAATTGTCCTGCTTTATTGACATAGGCGACTTCACCCGGTTGCAAATCCCCTTTGGGTTCAAAACCAAGCGCATAAAATGCCGTTGTTTCTGAAGCAAAAATATAATCGCAGCCGCCATCTTTGCGTTTGCGCTCACCCCACACGAGGGGACGAATACCTTGGGGATCACGAAAGGCCACCAAGCCCTTGCCAATAATCAAACTCACGACAGAATAGGAACCTTGCACGCGCTCATGAATATGCGTAATAGCATTGCATAATTGTTGGAAAAATTGCGCTTCATCATGAGGATCAGCATAGGCAAGATGATCTGCTAGCAAAAGTAATAAGGCTTCCGAATCTAAGGAAGAATTTAAATGACGATGTTGTTTTTGACGAATATCATCGGCTAGTTCGGGATAATTGACGAGATTGCCATTATGCGCAAGTGCAATACCACGCGGACTGCCAATCCATAAAGGTTGAATATCAGCTTCGCTATAACCACCTGCTGTTGGATAACGTGTATGGCCAATGCCCATGTTGCCTTTCAATTGCGGCATATCATCTGAAGTAAAAATTTCACGGACTAAGCCGAGGCCATGTTTGGGATAAAAGCGTTCATCACAGGTTAGAATACCTGCGGCATCTTGACCACGATGTTGCAAGTGTATGAGGCTCTCATACAGTTCGACTGCAACAGGTTCTTGACTGAATATGCCTACAATACCGCACATAAGATGATCTTTTTAGGTTAATGTTAATGTTTTTTGCCGTTACGCAGGCGTTCGTTGTGATGCAACGTTTGTCGTTGCGTAGGCGTTCGTCGTTGCGAGGAGTGCTTTTTACGACGAAGCAATCCAGGCTTGGACTTTTGTCAAATATTGCTTTTTATATAAAAGTCCAAGCCTGGATTGCTTCGTCGTAAAAAGCACTCCTCGCAACGACGAACGCCTGCGCAACAACAAACGCCTACACCGCAGCTATTCCTACCCCAACCACCCCGCCACATTCCGCATAATCCTCTCATGCAAAGGCCCTGGCTTTTGCGCAAAGGCAAAAGACTTGCCCGTAATCATTTCATAAAGCTGCACATAACGTGAGGCCAAAGTCACCACCAATTCTTCTGGTGCTGCTGGTAGAACACTGTCTTCATAAGGCTTGCAATGATCGACAAACCATAAACGCAAAAATTCTTTATCAATGTTTTCTGGCTCTTTTCCCTGAGCAAATCGTTCTTCATAAGTATTTGCCAACCAATAACGGCTAGAATCTGGCGTATGAATTTCATCAACTAAAACAATATGTCCATTTTCATCGCGGCCAAATTCATATTTAGTATCAACTAAAATCAAGCCATGTTTAGCGGCCACTTCAACACCATATTGAAATAATTTTAAGGCTGCCTGACTTGCCTCATCCCAATCTGCCTGCGTCATCCAGCCTTCAGCCACAATATCATGCGGACTAATGGGTCGATCATGTTCTGTTTCCTTGGTCGTTGGTGTGAGCACTGCTTGAGGCAGACGTTCATTTTTGAGCATGCCTTCGGGAAAAGAAATGCCACAATAATTGCGTACGCCGTTTTTATATTGCGTCCACAAAGAAGTATTGGTCGTACCCGTGATGTAGCCGCGCACCACAAATTCAATGGGAAATACCTTGCATTTCTTGACGATCATCACATTGGGATCAGGCACCACGAGCAAATGATTGGGCACAATTGAACGCGTTTGTTCAAACCACCAAGCGCTCGTTAAATTTAAAACCTGGCCCTTATAGGGAACCGATGCAATGACACGATCAAAGGCACTTTGCCTATCCGTCGTGATAATAATTAATTTATCACCCAGATCATAAGTGTCTCTCACCTTGCCTTGATATTTTTGACCAAAAGTAAATGAGGTCTCCGTTAGGCAATAGGGTAAAGCAGCTTGTATCGCCTCAAGCGAAGGATTACGCGATATATTGGTAGCAGTCATGGGCATATGAGTTATGAATAATGTTAGTTTGTAAAATGTTAGGGATTAAGTCCGCTATATTAGCGGTTTCACTACTAAAATGCCATAACACACCGTGTTGGATGCTATTAATACCTTCAACAGCAAAATGGTCTTGCAAGGTTTGCAATTTTTGCTGGCCGAGTAAATCTTCTTTGGAACGAACGAGATAACTCAAACCATCCGCCTCTTTTGCGTGTAATTCCGCTTCTTTACGTTCATTATAAAGCACACCGCTTTTTTTAATTTGCGCTATTTTAGCTTTATCTCCTTGAATTTCCCAATGTACACGCCGTTTGACGTTAACAGGTAGACCCAATTGTCTTAATGCTTTTTGCACCGTCAATGCTTGATTATCGGTGATCATCAATTCAACGATACATTCTTCACTTTGCGGCGATTTTTGATAAGCGGGCAGCTTAGTGGGTCGTGGATAATAGTAAAGAGGCGGCGTGGTCTGCGTCTGTCCTGCTGCAATATAATCACGCATAGAAGTAAAAATCAGATCGCCCTCCAAAGTCCGTTCAGGATGAGGCATGATGGCCATGACATTACCCGCCTTATTAGAAATAGCGGCCGTATTTTGCCAGGAGCCATTGGGATTCACAGGGAAATGATCGATCACTTCACCTTGTGCATTACAGTATTGAAAAACATTCAAACCCTGCATTTCAATTTCCTGCCAAAGTGCCGTTGACATGACAAAACGGCCTTCACCATGGGCAATAGGCACACGAATAATTGTCTGCAGTGACATAGCACGCGTAAAGGCATTACGCTGATACTGCTTGGCTAAACGAATATGGACCCAGGCATTGTAATAACCTGTACCCAGAATTTTTCCATGAGCAACACGTTTATTTTCTGCGAGTACCATCGCTAATTTATTATTTTCTAAGCCTGGCACCAAGCCTGTTTCCACTAAAATTTGCGCGCCATTACAAATGCCGAGGATAGGCTTTCCTTTTTCACTCTGCGCTTTAATTTCTTGCATGACAGGATCAAGCGCGGCAATGATGCCAGCACGCGAACGGTCTTCATAGGAAAAACCACCGACAATGATATAGCCATCCATGTCAGTTAATTTATCGCGCGCTTCATTCCAGAGAAATTCAATGGGCTGCATGCCTGCCCGCTTAACCGCAAGCATGGTTTCACGTTCACAATTGGAACCAGGGAATTGAACGATAGCTATCTTCATCAGTGTAATCTCACTTCGCGTTGACCTGCTACCACTTGACCAATTTCATACAAGGGATAGGCTGGCCAAGCTTTCATGACAGCACGCATGGCAGTGACTGCCTGTGCGGGTACAATCATGACAAGGCCTATACCCATGTTAAAGGTGCGATATAATTCATGTTCATCCAGCTTGCCTAATTGGGCAAGTACTTCAAAGATCGGCAATACGGGGCAAGCATTTTTATGTATTTCAACGGCACAATGTGCAGGTAAAATGCGAGGAATATTTTCTAAGACGCCACCGCCTGTAATATGTGCCATGCCTTTAATTGCGATATTTTTTTCTAGTAAATCTAAAACAGGACGCGTGTAATTGAGGTGCGGTGTTAATAGGGTTTCACCAACTGAGGCTGACAAATCTGCTAAGCGCGTATCAACTGAATAAGCGCCTACATCAAATAATAATTTTCGCGCGAGAGAATAACCATTGGTGTGTAAACCACTTGATGGCAAAGCCATCACGACATCACCAATGGCAATATCATGGCCTAAAATAGCCCGATCTTTTTCCACCACACCCGTGATAATACCCACTAAATCATGTTCGCCGGGCAAATAAGTGCCTGGCATTTCTGCTGTTTCACCACCCACTAGGGAAATATGATTTTCACGACAGGCAGCCGCCATGCCACTCACAATTTGTTCAACGACTTGAGGTTTTAAGCGGTCATTAGCAATGTAATCTAATAAAGTAAGCGGCTTGGCACCTAAGACAATAATGTCATTGGTGGTCGCGCTCACTAAATCCATACCGATGCTATCAAATTTTTGCATCATCACCGCAACCATCATTTTAGTACCGACACCATCAATACTTTGCACTAAAACAGGATGACGATATTGCTGCATCAAAGGTGCCAAATCAAACATGGCGCCAAAGCTGCCGAGTGAAGTCAATACTTGCGGCGAAAAAGTGCTTTCTACCGCCTTTTTAATGCGTTTTACTGCTTCATTGCCTGCTGCAATGTCAACACCTGCTGATTTGTAATCGATTGCGGTCATTACAATAACCTCTCTCTTAAACCATTTTCCCATGCTGTTTTTGCATCATTGACTGCAAGATCAATGACGGCATTCATGCGTAAGCGCGCTTCACGCGTCGTCTTACCAATCACCATCAATGGCACTTTATTTTCTGCAAAAATACTTTGTATTTTTTTCACTTGATCACGCATGACTTCTAAAATAAATCCACCACTTTCACCAAATAATTTTTTCTCAGTGGCTAAATCACCCGTTATATTAATATCAACACCTAATTGCCGATGAAAACTCATTTCAGCCAAGGTCGCAGCCGCACCCCCTTCTGAAATATCATGCGCTGATAAAACTAAACCCTGATCCATCACAGTTTGCACTGCCTGAATTTCACGGCTAAATAAGGCTAAATCAGGCTTGGGCAAATTCGCGCCCAACACATCATGCAATTGATAATAAACACTGCCGCCACATTCATCACGGCGTTCACCGACTAATAATAATTGTGTTTCTGCTTGTTTTAAATCATAGGTGATAACCTTGGCCACATCTGGCATGGCCCCTATGCAACTTATCATGGGACTAGGCGGTATGGCAGCTTGCGGCGAATCATTATACAGAGACACATTACCTGCAATCACGGGTAGTGTTGTTTGTGGATGTTCTTTGATAGGCACATGACGACAGGCATCCGCAATGCCTCGCACCGCATCCACAAATTCACCCATGTGCTCTGGTTTTTCGGGATTACCAAAGCAAAGACAATCACTTAATGCCAAGGGTGTGGCTCCCACTGCAATCACATTACGAACTGATTCAAGAACAGCATTAACTGCGCCCCAATAAGCATCAATTTTGTTATAACGCGGATTGTGATCGAGTGAGAGGGCAATGCCTGTTTGTCGAATTTCTTCAGGATATTTTTCTTCATTAAAAGGCTGCATGACACCGGCATCGGCAAAACCCGCTTCAATGATGGTGCGGCCTTGCACTTGTTTGTCATAGGTTTCAATAATCGGTGCGCGCGATGCAATATTTTCATGCGCTAATAAGGTGAGTAATACTTGATTGAAATCAGTGGGTGCCGCTAAATCGGGTTCAGTGTGACTTTCTTTTTTCGTCGTGAAGGGACGATCATACAAAATTCCTTGGGTTACATCAGAGGCTTTTGCACGAACAATTTCATCTTCTTTATCTTTAACAACATACAAACCATCAGTACGAATGTTACCAACCACAGCTGCGCAAGCACCTTCTGACACTTGCGGTAAGGCAAAAGTGTCATTGTAATGCGTCAAAATCATATCAACTAAATCAGGCGGCACGACCCACATGAAACGTTCTTGCGTTTCTGCGCAAAGAATAACGGCAGGTAATAAATCTGACAGGGCAGTTGGCACTTTTTGTAAATCAATTTCAGCGCCATAACCACCTGCTTCTGCTAATTCAACACTGGCACAAGCAATGCCGCCTGCACCCAAATCTTTAAAACCAACTTGATCTAGCAAGTTTTTTTCTTGTAATAAATTAAATAAAGCATAATTTGCTTTTAATAAATGACGTTGTAAAAAGGCATTGGGTTCTTGCACTGCGCCCTTATTTTTTTCCTGATGTTCTTCTTTCAAAGTGCTTGAAGCAAAGGCTGCGCCGCCAAAACCACTATTGTCTGTTGGCTTGCCGACTAAGATAAATACATGTTGAGACGCATGGGCAGGCGCATAGGAATGAATAATATGATCTTCAGCGACAATACCTAGAGTCACCACGGTCACCAAGCAATTTTCGTTATAAGCCGCATCGTAATAAACATCACCCGCCAAATTAGCAATACCCAGGGGATTGCCATAGCCCGCAATACCACTGACCACGCCTTGATGAATCCAATGTGTTTTTGCTCGATTGACATCGCCAAAACGCAGACTGTCTGCAACAGCAATGACTTCTGCTCCCATACAGCAAACATCTCGCACATTACCGCCTACGCCCGTTGCCGCACCTTCATAGGGAACCACTTGAGAGGGATGATTATGCGATTCATGACTAACCACCAAACCATAGCGTTTTCCCTGCCGGTCTTTGGCCACAGCAACAATACCTGCATCTTCTTTTGGCCCTAAAATGACATGGGGGCCCTCAGTATTAAATTGTTTGAGATGCTTGCGGCTGCTCTTATAGGAACAATGTTCAGAGCCTTGAATCGACCATAAAACACATTCTGCAAAAGTCGGCGGCCGTTTTAGAAAATGATTTTGAATGCTTAAAGCTTCATCGACTGATAAGCCCAGATGGCAATCTTGCAGTAATTGTTGAATATCATCACGAGAAAGTTTTGAAAAATCAAGAACATGGGGCGTCGATTGTGTCATACTGAAATCACCCGGCATTAATGGCTTTTGTTACAAGAGATATGGCGCATAAGATATCGAGATTTTAAGAAATAATCTACACAATTTAATCTCGTTTTAGGATAGAATCTGTGACTTGACCAAAATACAAAACATGCAGGGGGATGGAGTGTTGGCTAAGAACGTTGTTGAACTATGCGGCGTTTACAAATCGATCGGCGATCATGACATTTTACATGATATCAATCTCGAAGTACGCGAAGGCGAATTTTTAACTTTGCTAGGCCCCTCAGGCTGCGGCAAAACAACTTTGCTGCGCCTTATTTCTGGCTTTGAAGAACCTTCGCGCGGCAGTATTTTCATTGATCAAAAAGATGTCCGTGGTTTGCCGCCGCATCATCGGCATGTCAATACCGTCTTCCAAAGTTATGCGCTCTTTCCTCATATGACGGTGTTTGACAACATCGCCTTTGGTCTGCGCTGCCAACATGTGCCTGCAGCGGAAATCACATCGCGTGTGAATGACGTATTAAAAATGGTGAAGTTAGAAAAACATGCCTTGCGTAAACCCGATCAACTGAGCGGCGGCCAGCAGCAGCGTGTTGCCATCGCACGCGCAGCGGTGAATCGTCCCCGTGTTCTTTTATTAGATGAACCGCTTTCTTCACTCGATTATCGTTTGCGAAAAACCATGCAAATTGAATTAAAACAATTGCAGCGCAGATTAGGCATTACTTTTGTTTTTGTGACCCATGATCAAGAAGAAGCCTTATCCATGTCTGATCGTGTTGTTGTCATGCAAGAAGGTTATATTGAACAAGTCGGCACACCGCGCCAAGTGTATGAAGATCCAAAAAGTTTAAATGTCGCTACCTTTATCGGCGAGGTTAATATTTTTGCGGGTACTGTATTAAGCTTGCCTGACAATAAACATTTAACAATCGATTTCCTCGACAAAGCGCGTCCCACAAAAAGTAATCGCTCATTTTCTATTGGCGAACAAGTGCATGTTGTGATTCGCCCAGAAGATGTGCGTGTTTGGAACCAGCATGAAGTCAATACCAATGAAACCATCAACATGTTTGCAGGCACTGTCGATGAAGTCATTTACAAAGGCACAACGGTCGATTTGATTGTGCGTCTCTCTAATCATCAAATCATTGCAGCCACAGAATTTTTTGATGAAGATGATGATCGTCTGGAATATAAAATTGGCGAACAAGTGTGGGTCAGTTGGACACCGGGATGGGAGGTGATTCTGCCGCATGAAACGCCCTAATCACTTTAAACATTTTTCATTGACCACCGTTTGGCTCTGGTTGTTTATCTTTGCTTTATTGCCATTTGCATTGATGATTGTGGCTAGCTTATTAGATCATAATGAAACCCACATTGTGATGCTCCCCTTTACGCTTGAAAATTATACGCAGTTAAATCACGTTATTTATCTGCATATTTTTGCACGCTCACTCATCATCGCAAGTTTTGCCACCTTGTTTTGCTTATTACTAGGCTATCCCTTTGCTTATTTGATCGGCCGCATGCAAAATGTGCGCTGGAAAAATTTGCTAATGCTATTAGTCATCATTCCTTTTTGGACTAGCTCACTCATTCGCAGTTACGCCTTAATTGCCATGATAAAGGCAAAGGGCATCATCAATGCCATCCTCCTAGCGCTTGGCTTGATCCATCAACCGCTCGCCCTCTTATTTAGCAATACGGCTGTGATGATCGGTTTGGTTTACAATTTATTACCTTTCATGATTTTACCCATCATCACCAATGTCGAACGATTGGATAATCGTTTGATTGATGCAGCGCGTGACTTAGGTGCAAATCAAATCACGACCTTTCGCAAAGTAATTATTCCTCTGACCATGCCTGGCATTATTGCGGGCTGCATTCTGGTCTTTTTGCCTGCCATGACAATTTTCTACATTCCAGATATTCTAGGCGGCGCTAAATCTGTTTTAGTGGGCAATCTCATTCAAAATCAATTTCTGGTCGTACAAAATTGGCCCTTTGGTTCAGCCATTAGCACGGTCTTGACGCTCATTCTCGCGACCTTCATTTTAATTTATCATCTTGCTTCACGTTCTAATAAGAAAAAACAGGAATGGTTATGAGAAAGTCCTATCTCACCCTCATTTATTTATTTTTCTATTTGCCTATTTTTACGTTGATTTTTTATTCCTTCAATAACACGCAATATTCGCTCGTGTGGCATGGTTTTACTTGGCGTTGGTATGTGGAACTTTTTAATGATGGTGATTTATGGATCGCTGCCTGGCATTCTTTTTTCCTTGGTATTGCTGCTGCCACTTTTGCCACTGTCATTGGATTACTTGCCGCTGTTAGTTTGTATCGCTATCATTTTTTTGGCCGGCGCCTTGTGAATGCTTTAATTTTCGTGTTAATCCTAACACCCGAAATTGTGACTGGCGCTTCGATGCTGCTATTACTGACCCTTTCACAATTACCTCTCGGTTTTATCACTTTATTCTTAGCGCATACTTGTTTTTGCATACCCTTTGTCATTGTTATTTTATATAGCCGCTTAGTCAGCTTTGATAAAAATATCTTTGAAGCTGCCAAAGATTTGGGTGCAGAAGATGGCTTAATTTTCCGACGAATTATTTTGCCGCTTTTATGGCCAGCGGTCCTCGCTGGCTGGCTCATGAGTTTCACTTTATCTTTGGACGATGTGATCATCAGCTATTTTGTTTCAGGCCCGGAATTTCAAATTCTACCCTTGCAAATTTATTCCTTAGTGCGCACAGGCATTAAGCCGGAAATTAACGCCTTATGCAGCGTGATCTTCCTACTTACCTTAGCCTTGATTGTCAGCGCACAATTTGCATTAAGGAAAAAATCATGAAGATTTTTTTTATTTTTTTACTTCTTGCCCTCTGTCCGCTTGATCTTATGGCAAATGATAAGGTCTTAAATATTTACATCTGGGCCAATGAATTGCCCAGTTTCGCCGTGCGTGCTTTCGAAAAGGAAACCGGCATTAAAGTCAATGTTTCTACCTTTGAAAATAATGAAATGATGTATGCCAAGTTACGCGCAACCAAGCAATCTGGCTATGACATCGTCATGCCCTCCAGTTATTTTGTTGATCGCATGCGCAGACAAGATATGCTGGAAAAATTAGATCGAACAAGAATCAGCAATTGGAAAAATCTTAATCCGCTGTTTTTACATCCGGCTTATGATCCCTTGAATGATTATAGCGTGCCGCAAATTTGGGGCATCACTGGCATTTATGTCAATCAACGCTATTTTCAAGCGAATACCATTAGCAATTGGACTGACCTCTGGCAAAAGCGTTTTGATAGCCGTTTATCCATGCTAAATGATACGCGTGAAGTATTTTCCATGGCTTTATTGTCCATGGGTTATTCTGCTAATGACCGCGATCCTGAACATATCAAACAAGCCTTTCTCAAATTGAAAACTTTGATGAAAAATATCAAGGTGTTTTCTACTGATACTATTATTTCCATCATGATTGATGAAGATGCAAGCATTGGCATGGCATGGAATGGTGATGCTTACAAGGCAGAACAGGAAAATCCCAATATGCGCTTTGTGTTTCCGAAAGATGGTTTTGTCATCTGGGTTGACAATTTTTGCATTCCGAAAAATGCACGCCATCGAGATGCAGCCTATGCCTTTATCAACTTTGTCTTACGCGCAGAGGTAGGCCGAGATATTGCTCTCGCTACCAGTTTTCCTACGCCTAATTTAGCCGCACAAAAATTATTGCCGGAAAAAATTCGCACTGATCCAACCATCTATCCGCCTGCTGAGGTGATGAAGCGCGGGCAGTTTCAAATTGATGTGGGGGATGAGACGGCTGCGCTTTATGAGAAGTATTGGGATGAGTTGAAGATGAGTGGGTGAAAATCATCTCTATTCAGTGCGTGCCCCGCGTTTTTTCCTGGAAATTTCAATCCTTTTCACCTATCTAACTCCTTGATTTTTAATAGCTCCCACTCATCGTTCAGGCTTAGAGTATAATTAATATATAAAATATAAGCCGAACGAGGAGCATCATGCAAAGCCACGAAACTCCTAATCCCAGTGAAGAACAAGCAGAGAAACGTCCTTTTGCCTTATTAGATGTTGATGGAACCATTTTACAAATGGGTAAACTCCTGTCAGCGGGCGGAGACATCAGAGAAATTTTAAATCTCCCCCTTTTTCAAGCCCTAAAACAACAGGGCATCATGGATTTATATTTATTTACGAATATGGATATCAAAACATTAGATAGTGAATACGGTGTAGAAGGAGCCTTATTGGTAAAAAGGCATGAACTTGTCTCTTATCTGCAAAGCGAAGGATTTAACGTGCATGGCGTTGTCACACCCTATGACAAGAACTACGATAAAGGATTAGGTGCATATTACAAAGATGTCATCGATAAACATAGGCAAAGAATTGATGACGGAATGATTGTCGGAACACTTTTGGATGATAGCGAAGTTAAAAAAGATTTGAAATCCCAGAGAATATTAAATGAAGCTAAACATGAAGATCTTATAAAACTTGATGAAACACTTAAAGAAAAGAATATCATACAGAAATCTGATTCATTAGACGTTAAAGCAATGATGTATTCCTATGTCTTGCAAGAAAAAGAAGCATGGCATGGTGATGCTTATTTTGCTGATGATCAACAAAACTGTATTAGTGCTATTAAAGCTATCGATAGCCTTGAACGATTAAATCCAGAAAATAACCTTCCAAACTTACGAATTCTTTCAATTGCAGGATTCAATGAACCTAACGATCCATTCCTATCCGCAAACCGAGAAGTAGTTTTGGCATCCTATAATGCTTCTTTAAGTGAAGCAGGAAAAAAATCGGATTCTTCTATTCAAGAAAAATTTAATTCAAATATTGAAAAACAATTTAACTCCGCATGCGAAGATTTAGAGAAAATATGTGATGCAAATCCGAGTTCGCCATTTTATATCGTTGGTAAAGAAATTTTAGCTCATGCGAAAAATGTTCATCTTAATGGAAATTTAAATACTGATGAAATACTCCTATTAACACAATTTATTAACAAAACAAAAAATGTGATAAAAAGGCCGGAATATTACAATTTTTCAATAAATAGCATACCATCTTTGGCTAAGTTAGAAGAATTAGCTACTCCAACAATGACTAATGAGACTGCCTTACTTGCCAGAAAAGAATTTTCTCAAGTCATTAAAAAAATCGTATTTGAACAGGCTTGTAATAAAGTAGAAATGGCTATCAGCAGTTCAAATAATCCAACTTCATCATCGTTGATAACAAAGCTTGGCAAAGAAATTTTAGCTGAAATAAAACTTGCCCACAACCAAGGAAAGCTAGCGCCTGAAGAATTTTCTCAATTGACAAATTTTATTAATATAACAGCTGATAATGTACAAAATCCTAATCAAAAGAATATTGATGCCTTTGCTAAGTTCCTAGATAAAATTACATCGTTGCAGCAAGCACCTATTCAAGAGCTTGTAAAAAAATTCCAAGATGCGACTGTCAAAGTAAATGCGTTTAATTTGGCATGCAATAGTTTGACAAATAAAAATCCCTCTGCAACAACTAAAGGAAGCGCTGAAATGGCTCATCAAGATTCGGAATCAATAAAAGTCTTATGGCAGGAAACCAATGATTTCTTAGCTAAAGCAAAAGCAGAAAAAAGGAATGCCACAATTGAGGAGTTACCCGCATTAATACAATCTGTACAAGAAGTTGAGCAAACATTTGAATTTAAGCTTGCCTGTTGTAAGTTAGAGGAAGCAACTAATATTAATAGCGACAATGATAGTTATGCAGATTTAAAAGTGGCAGGTAAAGAAGTCTTGAAACAAACAAGAAAAGCATACGAAGATGGAATAGTGAAATCCCAAGATCTACCAAACTTGACTGGGCTTATTACACAAACGACAAATGTTGTTCGTGATCCTAATAATATTAATCAGTTTGAAGACTATGCGAGAAAGACAAATGATATCGTTCTAAATAAAACTAATTGGGGAAAATTGATTGGCGGCGCAGCTTGTTGCGTATTGGGAGTTGCTATACTAGCAGCGACAGTCGCTGCTGTCGTCCTCACTCATGGAGCAGCGACTCCAATCATTCCCGTGGGTATGACTACTGGTGTTGGCATGATTAAGAAAGGTGTTGATCTCATCAAAGGATCTCCGGGTGTTAGTCTTGCAAAGACAGCGGGCTTAGGTTTGTTTGCTAAGACAGCGAAAAAAGCTGTGGAAAAACAGAAGACTGAAGAAAAGGTGAGTGAGAATACTTCCTCATTTGTGAAAAAGTAAGATAAAGAATCAAATAAAAGTATCCGGTGAAACTCGAAATTCCTTTGCTAGTTTTTTAATTTGGCTAATATTAAGTTCACGCTTTCCTCTTAAAATTTCTGAAACAACACCTTGACTTCCTATTTCTGGTAAATCAGATTGTTTAATATTGTGTTGCTTCATCAAGAATTTTTGACAATTTGTTATAATCAGTTTTATTTAATGGCTCATGAATATCATGAGAGATGTATTTCCAATGTTTGATCGTGCTTTTGATAGCGCTATTTGTTTGTAGAGTTGTCATCTTTATTCCTCCACTTGCTATGATCATATTCTTTGTGAGTAAGTATACTTCGTATATATAATTTTTGACGATTAAAATGAATACTGGCAATTAAGCGTAACTTATTACCCCCGATATTAAAAACATAGATGGCAACAAAATATCTTAAACATTTACCTTCATCATAATATAGGGATTATAAACCTCAGTCTTGAAATCAAACTTTTGATAAAGCCCATGCGCATCTTCTGTCATCAAGAACCAGCGGAAAATACCCTTCAAGCGCGGATGAGCAAAAATATATTTGAGCAAGGCTTGGCCTACACCCTTGCGGCGATGGGGCTCGTCAATAAAGACATCCCAGAGGGAGGCAAATTCAGATTGATCACTAATAACGCGAGAAAACCCTATCTGCTTACCTTGATAGAAAACGCTAAAACAGAGTGAATTTTCAATCACTAAGGGCAATCTTTCTGGCGGTAATCCCGTTGAATAACGAGAGGGAATGCAGAGCAGTTGGAACATGTATTCTAAATCGAGCCGCTTTTTATCTGCACTAAATGTGTACTCGCCAAAGCTAGCATCGGGATAAGGCGGTTTAAAAGTCATGGTCAACCCTTAAAATGAATATTGGCATCAGAAAAGCAGCAGTATAGAATATCCGAACACTGATGAACATCCCCACGAGGAGGAGGAAACCCATGAAAAAACTGTTAAGCGCATTATTAATATTAATTTGCAGTGCAAGTCTCATTGGCTGCGACAACATGAGCAAGCAAGACGTTGGCACCATGACAGGTGCGCTAGCCGGTGGCTTACTGGGCAGCGCCGTTGGCCAAGGTAGTGGCCGCGTACTTGCTATTGGCGCAGGCGCTGTTGCAGGTGCGGTGATTGGTAACGCCATTGGTAAAAATATGGATGAAACTGACCGCTTAAAAATGAATCGCGCTCTAGAAAATAATCAACCTGGACAACCCGCTTATTGGCACAATGCTAAGACGGGTGCTAACTATCAAGTCGTACCGACTCGCAATGTGACTGTCGATGGCAATCAATACTGCCGTGAATACCGCTCAGTCGCTGATATTGGCGGGAAGAAACAGCAAGTTTATGGAACTGCTTGTCGTCAACCTGATGGTTCTTGGCAAGTTGTGAATGATTGATTGTTAGATTAGATGTAGGATGGATTGTAATTCTAGAAACCCTTTGAGACGACACAGACCTGTCATTCCCGCGTAGGCGGGAACCTATCTTTAATTTACTTCTATTGCAAATTAGAAATGGGTTCCCGCCTACGCGGGAATGACAGGCCATACACGGAGGCTTGAAATGGCTAAATCCAAGCTTGTTTTCTGTTGTCAAACTTGCGGCACCTTATATCCCAAATGGACGGGGCAATGCACGGGATGCAATCAATGGAATACCATTGCTGAAGAAACGCAAACACCCATTCAATCATCCCGCTATCAAGGCTATGCTGGCACAGAAGCGCAAATTGCCTGCATGGCAGATGTGACCTTGCAAGCGGATATTCGCCTTTCATCGGGATCACAGGAATTAGATCGCGTCTTAGGCGGCGGCATAATCATGGGATCAGCCATTTTAATTGGCGGTGATCCGGGCATTGGTAAATCGACTATTTTGCTGCAAACCATTGCGCATTTAAGTCAAAATTTAAAAACACTTTATGTGACTGGTGAAGAATCGCCGCAGCAAGTCACGCTGCGCGCAAGACGTTTAGGTTTGCCTGAGCAACAAGTTTGGCTCTTGGCCGATACCCATGTTGAAACTATTTTATCGCATGTGAAAAAAGAAAAACCGCGGGTATTGGTCATTGATTCCATTCAAACCATGCATACTTCGCTTTTATCTTCAGCACCGGGTTCTGTTGGACAAGTACGTGAAAGTGCCATGCAGTTAGTGACTTATGCCAAACAAACTGAGACTGCGCTTTTCCTCATTGGTCATGTGACCAAGGAAGGCAGTTTGGCGGGCCCGCGCGTGTTAGAACACATGGTGGATACTGTTTTATATTTTGAAGGTGAGCAAGATAGTGCTTATCGCATTATTCGCGCAGTGAAAAATCGCTTTGGTGCCGTCAATGAATTAGGTATTTTTGCTATGACAGAAAAAGGCTTGCGTGAAGTGAGCCATCCTTCTGCTATTTTTCTTTCGCGTTATGCACAACCTGTTTCGGGCAGCATAATTACTGCGACCAAAGAAGGCTCGCGGCCCTTATTGGTGGAAGTACAAGCCTTGGTTGATCAAAGTCATGCGGCGAATCCGAGACGTTTATCTGTTGGCTTAGATCCTCAACGCCTTTCCATGCTGCTTGCTGTCTTACACAAACATAGCGGTCTTTCTACGCATAGCATGGATGTTTTTTTAAATGTGGTCGGTGGATTGCAAATCACGGAAACTGCTGCTGATTTACCCATCTTGTTTGCTATTTTATCCAGCTTTCGCAATCGTCATTTGCCGCCTGATTTACTTGTCTTTGGTGAATTGGGTTTGGCTGGTGAAATTCGTCCTGTTCCGGGCGGCCAAGAACGTTTAAAGGAAGCAGCCAAGCATGGTTTTAAAACCGCTATTGTGCCGCAGGCTAATGTTGTGAAAAAAGAAGTGGACGGCATGAAGATAGTGCCCGTGCAAACGCTAAAGGAAGCCTTGGATTGTTTTGAAGCGATTTGCTAGGACTCATCAATTTCTTTGCTGCGCTCAGCATGAGCACTTTTCCATATTTCAGCCATTTATTAAGGTTTTATTAAAGAAATAAAACCCAATTCCTAGCCCTGTTATTTAGCAAAATACCCGAAAAAGACGAATAACTGCGACAATCACCCCATAGCCTTGTAAGACATTTGCCAGACATGCTCAATATGTAGATCCAATGCTATTCTTCTGAAATTATTTGAGTTACTATTTTCTTCTAGTCACGGATTGACTAGCGGTTAGAGAAAGGATTCTGCAACCACTCCTCGTTTTGTGTGTTTGCATGGATGCAACGATTAAAATGGAATTATTTTTATTTTTTAAGGGCAGCCCCAAAACTGCCCTTTTCTTTTGCTAAAGTCAAGCCCCTTCTGTTATTTATCTAGCAAACATCACTACCCTTATCGAGCCCGCATGCGTCTTTTCTGTAATAGCTTGGTAGACTGACACTAACCCTCACCCCCTACCCCTCTCCCCTCGCAAAAAGCGCTCCGGGAGAAGGGAGAGTTCTAAATTTTCTCCTCGAAATAACTTAGAACGCTCCCTTCTCCCGGAGCGCTTTTTGCGAGGGGAGAGGGGCAGGGGGTGAGGGCAGAAAAGACGCATGCGGGCTCGATGAAGCCAAAGCATTCGCCGAGATAGTTACACCTCTTTTATTTTCGGGCGCGGCGTCATGCGAGTTAATATTTCATAAGCAGAAGTATGGCTATGCCTTGCCACTTGTTCGACGGGCAAACCCTCACCCCATAAAATCACGGCGTCACCTATTTTTGCTTCTGGCTGATTACGCAAATCAACCGTTAGCATATCCATGGAAACGCGTCCGACTACTTGGCACACTTGTTGATTGATTAACACAGGGGTAGCATTTTCTGCATATTGCGGATAGCCATCGCCATAACCCACGCCAACGACACCAATTAACATATCTTCTGGTGCAACCCAAGTGCCGCCATAGCCTACTTTGCCGCCTCGCGGCACTTGGGTGATAGCGATTAAACGTGAAGAAAGTGTCATGACAGGCTGCAAGTCATAATCCGAGCCTGTTTTATCTGCAAATGGCGAGGCGCCATAAAGCATTAAACCTGGCCGAACCCAATCACCATGCGCAGTAGGCCAAGCGAGTATTCCCGCCGAATTCGCTAAACTACGAGGGCCCTGCAACCCATGGGTCACTTGCTGAAAAAGTTCAATTTGTCTTGTGGTCGCTGTGCTAGCCAATAAATCTGCCTCGGCAAAATGCGTCATCAAACCAATGGGTTTGATAATGGAAGGAATCGCAGATAGGCGCTGGTAAATTTCGTGAGCAAGATGAGGTGCCACACCTAAACGATGCATGCCCGTATCGATTTTTAGCCAAATCGAAAAGGCTGCTTCCAGAGGGAATTGCTCAAGCATTT
>Ga0207082_1075_pt1 | contig 22025 bp, 22 predicted proteins | sample Alteio_BWMinHeat_56_FD_153588 | JGI IMG/M metagenome (GOLD analysis project Ga0207082, IMG submission 153588) | Enriched cells from forest soil in Barre Woods Harvard Forest LTER site, Petersham, Massachusetts, United States -... | ecosystem: Environmental > Terrestrial > Soil > Temperate forest >...
GGGGGCTCTGATAGCCGTAAAAATAGATTAGCAGCGATAAAAATCAAAGGCGCTGTCCTAGATCGTTTGACGGCGTGTTTAGCTATGGCACATCGTGACGGCCTTGGTAGTATCGCCAATGGAGATCAGCCGCTTAGTCGAAGTTTGGACATTGAGGGTATTCCCTTTTTTTCTCCTGGTCTTGGCAAAGATCATTTCATTTGTAGTTTTTACAAGTCACGGAGAGGAGTATTCGCCGGTTGGCAGTCCTACGGCGCTAAGAGAATTAATTACGGTATGTACCCAAGCGGCGGCTCTTGCGCACAGCCCGCAACTTTTTTTATCTCTTATACCGAGAAAAAACGCCAAACATCGCCAATTGACGGCACACCATCGTTAAGTGTCAGTAATCATAGCTGACGTCTAAAACTGCGCAATTCAACATATTTTAAAACATATCACTGTAAAAAAGGGCAGATTGCTTCTTTCACTGAAGCAGGTTTACTTATTAAAAATACCCCTTAATCCGGTTAATCCCGAACCAAAGTCATCATCATTTCCTTTTTTCACTTGCTGTTCTTCAGTTGGTTTATAGGCTGCTACGATGCCATCTAATAAACTCATTGTCACTGCCATCGCAAAATCATGGCCTTTGTCTGCTTCAATTTTCTCACTTTCATCAGGATTAATCGATTTAAATTCTATATTTAGTATTTGACAAGTCGGTTTATAAACATCATTTGCCTCTTCAAGCGTTAACAGGCCTGCTTTAACATACTGTGTCAAAATTCCTTTGACTAATTGTTCTTTATACGGCTTTGCTACATTAATTAAGATTTTAGTATTACCATTGTCATCTGGATTATCCATGACACGTGGGGCACCGTAAGCAAGATTTACCGATGGCGCAATCTGTTTAACCAGTTTTATCAATGTAGAAGATGTCAAAAGCGCCCTTTCTTCCTTGCTAACTTCAAAATCTAAATATGCGCTCCCCTGAGAGTGAACAATTTCATCGCTTAATAGTTTCATGTAAACCTCAAATAAAAATTAAGTGCCAATCCAATTTAGAAAGGTGCGCATTATAGCTTAGATTGGCTTATTGTAAAGGGCGAATTTGCGAGTCAGGGTTATTGTTTACTTGGTCTTTCTTTCTTTGCAATAGAACGACCACCCATCTCAGCTTGATCCCGCCTATCAAATCGTCCTTCAAATAACTTGGTATTACTCGAGGTGCTAGCAGTTCTTGTCGGTATTGTAGTTGTAGTCGTTGTAGTCGAGATAGATGGATTTCTTGTCAGTTGTTGTTCATTGATAGTGGACGACGGATTCGCTGATTCAGAATTTTCTTTTTCTAAAGATGGGGATAGTATGACTTCTATGACTCGATCAACTAATTTCCCAGTAGAGGACCGCAATATACCTCCCTTGTCATATAAGATGAATATTTCAAGAATAGAATCTAAGGTAGAACGTTCTAACTGTCCATTCAAATAGAATTTCAGCATTTCTAATACAAACCATTTTTGAAAGTAGCGATTATCTTTCTTAAACCAATGATCTGTATAATCAGAATAATTCCCATCCTTTTTAATAGCGTCTATTTGGAGATTAATTTCTTGAATAAGGCCATCGTATTTTTTATTATAATTACTTGAAAAAATACCATGGCAAGTCAGTTGTGAATTAGAGTTGATGTCGCTATTACTGCTAATTTGAATATAACAATTAAGTATTTGATAGACGTAATTTGAAGAAAGTAAATTTATATATTGATCATGCTCTAAATGATCCGATATTTTATCTAATGCTTTTAAAAAAGGCTTAAAATCACCTGAATTTTTAAGTACAGCCTGAAATAATATTTCTAATTTAGCTAAATCAAAAGGGAAAGATTGAAATATAAAATTAGAACATAATTTACAAAAAGAATCTGTATTGTCGGCCGCATTTTCAGGATGTAAAAGTATTGCCTCAATCGTAGTGCGAGATACATTATTGAAATTTACGATTACCTTGCTAACTAATAGCGCATGAGAGGGATGAAAAGAAAGAAGCATAGTAATATGATTATCGTCGAGCATGTAATGTCTGCTTAATTTAATGAATGCTTCAGTGAGAGGCTTCATATAATTTGGCTGAGAGAGAAGAATTTTTACATATCGATCCCGATCTTTTAGAATATTATTTTTGTTTAAGTCATATAAAGATTGCGCAAGAGGCTCAGCAAATTCAGGTCTAATGAGTAGTGATTGAAAATTCAAGTCCGTAAGAATATTATGTACTTTTAAAATGTATATTCCTTTTGCTAAAAAGTCAGAATGTTCGGGATGAGATAAAATAAGTTGCAGATTATCTTCATTAAGCATTCGATAATGTCCTTTTAGAAAGCAAATCGCCTTTCTGACATAATGAGCATATTGGGCATTAGTACAAAGCAAGGTAAATTGCTCATCTGTTAGCCTTAAACTTGTGTGTTCAAGTTCTGATAAAATATCTAGAATCGAATCAGCATATTGAATTTGTGAATAGATCATTTTAATATTTTTATATAGTTGTTCTAGTTGACGATTATTTCTAAATGCTTCAGAAATTCTTTTCGCATAATTGCCATGTGATATAACAGCATCTGCTATATCATCAAAATCTATTTTAGCATAATATGCTAAATCGCTAAAAATGGAATAAATATATTTCGCATAAGAAGCATTGATAACCACATTTTGAATGTATTTATCTGGTGATATTCTGCTTTGCTTCAGTGTTGTTAGAACATTAGCAATATCCATTGCATGTTTTGGACTTGAAATGCACGCTTGTATATATTCATCTGATAACATATTGCTTCTTTTTAACTCTACTAATGCCTTTGAGATAACATTGGCATATTCAGGGCATGAAATAATATAAGAAATATTTTTATCAGTTAATATATTAGACGTAATTAATTCTACTATTCCTTCTTTTATAACAACAGCATGCTTAGCACTCTCCCCATTAGCCATAATGATATCAACAAAATATTTTTCTGATATGTTTCTGTTTATAAATTCTTTTAATGCTTTATTAATTGATTCCGCATATTCCGACAAGGTAAATAATTTATCAATATACTCATCTGTAAAGCAATTAAAATCTTTTAATTGACTATAGATAAAGACTATAAATTTTATATATTTTGAATGAGAAAAAATATTCTCAATGTTGCTATCGCTTAGTTTACCCTTTTTATTCAACTTAAGTAATGCAGAGTAGATATATGATGAATATTTAGAATGTAGCTTGAGTAAATCGCGATGTTGATCTGTCAGTTTATTTATTTTATTTAAAAATATTAAACATTGAGCAGTTGCATTAGGACTATCATACGGATCAGTGCATAGTAAAGTTTCTACATTTTCCTTTGTGAGGATCTTTTCATCTTGCATGTTTAACAAAATTGAGTATAGATTAAAGTGATTTTCGTCAATCTCCTTTTTTATTTTTATTACTTCTGGAAAGTGGTGATGCAGCAGTTTATTCTGACGTAATAAATATAATACTCGCATCATATGGATAGATAGTTCACTACTCAACAATAGCTTTATTGATTCTTCCGGCAATAAATTCCAGAATATTGGACCCAAAAGAAATAATTCTTTTATTTTATTTGCCTGTACAAAGGAACTAGAAATATTTTTTTGAATAAAATTAAAAAAATCTTTCTCACTTATATTGAAAGGTTTTTCAACAAGCATATTCCATTCATTACGAATATCTTTAAATATTTTTCTCGCTTTTTCGTCATCAAGATAAATTAATGCTTGAGAATCTGAGTCATGATACTGATATCCTTCAAGCATGATCTCTGGATTATGAACATTTACTGTGACCAAGTCTTGTGGTGTTTTGCCTCCGTTGCCAATGGTAACACGGACTATATCCTTGGAATTTTTTGCGATCAATTTCGCTAATTCAGGCAATAAGATTGTTATATTTTTATCGTCAATATTTGGCCTTAGATTTTCCCAGGAATCAAATACAAAATTTTGATCCTGACTCAGCCAGACATAGCTTTGGCCGACAATCGAGTAGTGTTGATAATTAATTTTCCCATTTAGAATAGGCAATTCTTGAGGGTTGCCTTTAAGTAGAACATAAAATCCATTGTTACTTAAGGTCAGACCATCAATAACGCATTTTTCTGAATGGCCACCTATGGATTGGCAACAATTAGTGATACGTCCTAATATATACGCACGTGGATCATCGATCGGAAGCTTGACAAGATAGTAACCTTTACAGCCAAAATCGCTGCCATTTATAAGGTGATCTGGGATGTTATCGCTCTTTTTTCGTATTTTTTCTAATTCTAAACACTGATCGAAAATAGCTTCTTTGACCCTATAGTGTTTACATAATAGAGCTAATTCTGGATACTCATCATATCGTTGGTAAGTTAGCTTACCGGCAATTTGCCTCGCCTCAATTATATTAGCGGGCGCTTTCCCATTATTATGGGTCTCAATTTGTTGAGCAGATTGAAAAAACTCAATCGCATTTTTTCCATATTGTTTAATTAAATTATGCCATCCTATTAAATCCTTGATAAAAGGATCATTAACAGGGATATCATTGATTAATGAATCATGTATGGGATGTCTATTATCTAGAAAATTCTGGCTAATACAATTTTGAAATGGCGTAAAAATGTTACTGCCTTTTTGTGGAAGCGGAAAGAGAGCCATAATTTTGTACGCATGCAAATAGGCAACCCCATTGTTTGCATCGTTATTTTTCTCAATGTAGTCAGCGGTTAATTTGCAGGCATAGAATAGTTTATAAAAATGTTCTATAAATTTTTTATTATCACTCTGTGGAAAAAACATATAATGAGAGTTTAACTGTACAAAATTATCTTTAATCGTTTCATCATCAGGAAACTCATATTGAGGTAAATGTGACACAATTGCATCCTGGTCATTTCCAAATAGAATAGTTTCTAGATTATTTATTTTTAAGCTCCGCAGACAACAGCGAAACTCAAGCGCTAAGCTAGGATCATCTGTTATAAACAAAAATGCTTCTTTGATTGCATCAATTTTTCTTTCAGCAAAGGCTCCCGATATGGATTTGATTTCTTCAAATACATAGTAATAAAAAAGGGAAAAAAATATTTTAGTTTTTACTTGCTTATGTTGCATAGGCTTCTGATTTTATATGTAATATATTTAAAGTCTATTTTAAGTATAGCATGCAGGTTAGTCTTTTGCATTTAATTCATACTGCCGTATATGCTCATAGGATGTTGATTTATTTATTATCCAATTGGCCGCATAGATATCAAATCTACGATCTGATGATTAAGAGTCTAGCTAGGTCAGTATAATTTTTATTTAAAGTCAATATCCTGCGATGAATCAGCGTTGATCAACCCGATCAAAACCTGCCTGGATAGGGGGTAAAATATCGTGATGTGTTACAAAAATGTGACAGTGGTGTTATTTTCCATATGATGGCAAGCAATCTTAATGCTAATATAGCAGCCATCATTTTAGTTAGATTTTTTAGGAAATAATCGACCGTGATAAAACCTTGGATATTAATTTTCTGTTCTCTATTATTTTTTTGTAACGTAAGCGCGCAAGCACAAGTTTGGGAGACCTCATCAGAGCATACACAAATACCAATTTGGCCAGAAGGTAAAATGCCAAATGCGATACCCGTTACAAAACCAGAATCAGCAACTACAAGTAATGGTCTTATTGCTGGAAAACCAGTTATTGACGTGTGGAATGTAACGCAACCAACAATATCTATTTATTCTCCAACAACAAAAAATACAGGCGCTGCTGTTATTGTGTTTCCAGGTGGCGGTTTCCATGGCTTGGCAATTGATTTAGAAGGTACAGAGATTTGTGAATGGTTGGCATCTCAAGGAATTACAGGCATATTGTTGAAATATCGCGTTCCTAATTCAGGCCCTAATTGGAATGAGAAGTGTCAATGCCACGTTCAACCCAAAGTGCCAGCTGCCTTAGAGGATGCGCAAAGAACACTTGGAATTGTCCGATTAAATGCTAAAAAGTGGCATATTAATCCCAACAAAATTGGTGTCATCGGGTTTTCGGCAGGGGGCTATATGGTTGCTGATATTAGCACACATTTTAAAAAGCGCGCCTATTCTCCCATTGATGCTGCTGACAAAGAAAGTTGCCGTCCTAATTTTGCGATTGCGCTCTACCCAGGACATATGAAAATGGAAGGCAAATCATTTGTTTTAAATCCAAATATCCCTTTCACCAAAGAAACACCGCCTACATTTTTATTACAGGCAGAAGATGATCCAGTGGATAGCATTGATTATTCTCTCCTATATTATATTGGCCTCAAAAATGCTGGTGTTCCTGTAGAAATGCATTTATATGCGCAAGGCGGTCATGCATTTGCATTGAGACGTAAAAATTTGCCAATAACAGAATGGCCTCAACTAGTTGAAAAATGGTTAGGCACAATAGGGATAATAGCTAAATAAAAATTAATATTTTTTTAGCTTCCAATCCCAATAAAAAAAGGAACCATCTATTCAACATGGCTATTTTTAATTTGCTTTATATCAAGTGGTTTTAAAGAATATATTCTGGCAATTCATGCGGGAGTTACTGGAAACTACAAACCCATTCAAAAGATATTCAACACATTACTGGAACAATCTATGCCTTAGTGGTTTTATAGATTTTTTTATCTTTTCTGTTTGCTATTTCGATATGCACAACACGGTCAGAAACCTTAATACCCTCCACACCACAAGATGTTCTTACAGAGCGAGAGATTAGCTTTTCTCTCATGTCTGCATTTTTCAAATAGGGATTGGTTTCAATAAGTGGTTTAGTCATATCTCTATTTTAGCAGAATTAAGGATAATATTCCCTACTTTGATTACTGGAATTTGTTGCCATTTTTTATTTCTAACCGCCCCACTATTGCCCCATGAGGCTATTTTGAGGTTTATTATGTCTTGGAAAATAGGGATTTTTTACTTATTTTTCAATTCTATGGGCCGCGAAGGGATCGAACCTTCGACCCGATGATTAAGAGCTGGCGAGCCTCACACCAACTAATTGATTAATTTAAATTATCATGACTGCGCGGCCATTGCAATTAGCACAGTAGAACATAATGAGGCATAGTTGAATCACGAAAAAGTCACGAAGGGGTTATTTAAGTTGTGCGAGCTAATTATTAGCAGCTAAATACAAAGTGTGATACATTGTGCTACAATAAAAGTATATGGTTAAATTGTTAGCAAGGTGGGTTTATGAAGCATCGAAGTCATACTGAACCAACAAAAAGTGGCTTTGTCCATTCTCGTATCGATGGGGATATTAAAGAGCAAGCGTCCATTATTTTAGAAAAAATTGGCTTAAACGTTAGCGACGCCATTCGAATATTTCTTCATCAGGTTATTATGAGAAAGGGGATGCCCTTCCCTGTCTGCATACCAAATGCAGAAACGATAGCAGCGATGGAGTCCGCCAATAAGGGCGAAGATTTAGAAGAAGTCACCCTAGATCAGCTGCGAACTCAATTTCAAGCTGAACGTAAAAAAATGATAAAGCATAAGAAGAAGAAAAAGTAAGGAACAAATTGCTTGTTAAAAATAGCTCAGCATACTAAGTTTAAATCCGACTCCAGAAAACTAATTCGATCAGGAACTTTCAGTGAAAAAGATGAAAAAACATTATTTGATATCATTCAATTGTTAGCGCAAGGAAAGGATTTGGATAAGAAATATAGGGATCATCCTTTGATCGGAAATTGGAATAAATGTCGAGAATGCCATGTTAAGCCAGATTTATTGCTCATATACCAAGTTGATGGTGATACTTTGAAGTTGATTAGAATTGGTTCGCATAGTCAGCTTGGTTTGTAGCCTTTGGAGAAAACTGAGGGTCACTTCTTAGCTGAGCTTCTGTCAGGATAAAAAATATTTTTCAGACTACCATGGTATGTGAATGATTAAATGAAAATCCGGGGGAGTGCATCGGATTTTCATGCATCATAAACATCAGATAACCTCCACAGCCTATCTGACAAGCATACGAGATATTCAAATAATGCAAAGAAAAAATGAGAAATTATTTTGTTTTTTTCTGGTTACACCCATCGTGACATAACATTACTTATGCGTGATGAAGATCATGTTCATGGCAAGTGGTTCTAAGCTGCAAGAACAAGCATGCAGTATGCACATATACGGGCGAATATATTCAGCTGGATAGAGTCTTATTTGAGGTCGTTGATGTCAATGGATCAGATTTTAAAGCTAGCAGCACGATGGAGTTAGTAAATAATATTTCTTTGAACCATGCTAAATCGGCTGATCTGCTTACATTAGGAGTACTGGCCAAAATAGATGTACTCCATGGCTGGCAATGGATGCTGCATCCTTCAGTCTGCGGATTGATCACTTACAAGAATTATTCTGTTCAGGAAGGCTATGAGCATACTCTGAAACTGGATTTTGAAGCGCCTGCCGAGCTTGATTCAATTATCAAGGAAGGCTGTGCAAGCAATAATAAATTCTATTAAAGAATGTTTTACTGGGAAAAAATAAATCTGCCTACTACTTCAACTGCAGTTGCGACTTCATTTCACTAAGAAATTCATCTGCACTAGGTCTTTCTTCCGGCTCAGTTTTCCATCCCCAGGTGATCAATTGTGTAATTGGGTTATCGCGTGGTAGATCAATTCTTTTACCGGATATTAGATAATTATACAATTCATCTTTATTATCATTATTCCCACTTAAAACGATATTTGTCGGAAGTAGGTCTTTCATCAAATCCCATAAAACCACTTCACATGCGACGAGTGCCAAACTAAAAACATCGGATTTTTCTGTATATGCGGTTTTTGCCAATGATTCAGGTGCCATATAAATAGCTGTACCAGCAAAGAAAGGATTTCTAGTATTTTTATAGATGGAAATACCAAAATCCGCTATTTTTAATCGCCAGTTACTATCAATTAATAAATTAGCACTTTTCATATCACGATGAATAATATCATGAGCATGTATGCGACTAAGACCGTGCGCTGCATCGTCAATAAATTGGTAACGTCTTTCCCAACTCAAAGGAAGATTATCTGAAATGATATCACGTAAGGAACCACGCGTGGCATACTCCATCATAATATGAAATTGATAAAGGGTATCTCGTTCATTCTCGAGCATTTGCAAATGATAGCCAATATAACGAATAATATTCGGTTCGCCTGTGAGTTGACTCATTAAATCAGCTTCATGACGACATTTTGCTAAAGAAAATTCCAGAGACTGTTTGTTAAGAGATATCGTTTTGACAGCAACAGAATTCTCTTTCCACATTGCTACAGATATTTTCGTTTTTATGGTTTCGAAGATAGTAACGGTGAATTTGAATTCTTCTAAATCCAGTCGACATGCAGCGATAACACTTAATTTCGCTTCTAATTGCGCAAGAGAAATAATTGATTTCTTGGATCTCATTCGATCAATTTCAGGTTGCCAATCGATCGTTGTGTTGTCTTTCGTTGTGTTGTCTTTACTTTCTAGCGAGGAGATTTTCATCTGTTTAAATAGGTTAACATAGTCTGCTTCCTTGGAATTTGTTCTTGTCTTTTCATCCAATTGTTCATAAGAAGCTTTTGTAGAAATAGCTTCTTGAGTTGATGCTGCTGTATTTTCGATTTTCTGTTTAACCGTGGAAAACATTTTAATTTCTCGTTTGAATTAAATTACAGGGTTCTATTATAAGTGACTCGCCGTTGTGTTGTCTTCGGTATGATTGTAACCCATGTCTCAGGTACAGGCCATGTACAGACTGATAATATCCTATTCGACATTATAAGCGAAAAATAGTTTATAATATTATTAGAAGTAAAAAAATTAGAGGAGTGGGAGCCAACTACATGAAAAGTAATAGAAAACATTATTCTAAACTATTAGCGGATGACCAGGCAGAAAATCTGAAGGAAATTTTATATCAAATTTCCCCACATTTACATCCAAGGATTATCAAGTCACTATCCTTCGATGAACAAAATCTGGCGTTCAAAATTGAATTGAATGGCCAGGTTTCTACGGAATGGATATCAGCTATTAACAAGGAATTTAATACAAGCTTTGAACATCGCACCCGCGGTGGCAAAAGTATTATTATTATTAATTTGTCTGATCATATTACGACAGAAGAGCTTGCCACTTATTTTCAGAATTTATTATTGAAGACAAAGCAAGAATCTTATTACAGTATTGCGCGAGCCATTAAAAACGCGACTGATGAATTTGATTATCATATCATTGAAGATAAACCCGGTGGTTCGCTTGCAGGCGTCAAGTTTGGGAATATTTTTATTAAATCACTAATTCCTGATAATCGCTTCTATTCTGAATTCTTTACCTATACTATACTACATCAATTTCTTGGAACGAAATCTCCTCAGGTTGATCTTGTTAAAGATGCAAACGAGAGAGTATGGATGGCTTCAAGAGGATTATCGCAACAATATAACAAACAAGAAAAAACAAAAAGCAAGACTTATTCAAATCTTGAAGCACTGCAAGACGGCGTTGATATTGACCGCAAATCTGTTGCAAAAATTATGATACTTTCTGTATTGCTAGGTCTCTGGGATTTACATCAAACAAATATTGGCATTGTACGTGATGACAAAAATAATAAACTGTCTATTGTGGATCATGCTCATAGCACATGGGTGACGCCAGATTTTTCAAACGCCACTTCATTTGAAGAACTGTTGTCAATATTTCATAAAAAATACAAAGAGCTTAATCAGTTTAGTGAGGGCAATATAATATATAATTTAAACACCGATATTGAAAGTTTTAAAAAAGCAATTCTTTCTATTTTACGTCCCTATGATGAAGGCTCAGTCAAGCACAAGAATCGATTCGTGGTTAATCGTGGAAATATTCTATTTCATCCAAAGCATGAATCATTTGCTGATGTTATAGAGCATGCTTACAAGGAAACTTTGGGGAAATTACAAAAAGTTGATAAAAACTTTCATGAGCAGCTTCCTGATGCGCAGCCTGATCACCCTGTATCTGGACAACAATCTTACTTGGAATACATGCAAGATCAAAAAACATTTATCATGCAAAATGGTTTGAATTTACTTAATGCTGTTAATTCATTTTTGCCTCAGGATCAGATACTCGATGCCGGATTTAACAATGATCACTCTTCCGCAATGAACACTACTTCCATAACAAGCAATATCAATGTCAAGCAACATTCCATATTCACAGATAACAAAAATGGACTAGAAAATTCATCCCGTGCTGCAAGTACACAAATACAGCCCGAGCAAGGAAAACTTGTTGCAACGCTTAGGGCTGCACGTTTTGCCAAACAAATATCAGAGCTGAATGCGGGTGAAAAGGCTGATTACAAGATTGGTGATTTCTATTGCCAGGTAAAACATGAAGACGAGGACAAGAATCGTTATTGCATAACAATTTTCAATAATGATCTTGAAAAAATTTGCAGCACGAGCGCGCATGGACACACAATTAAAATATTTTCCCAGGATATAAATAGTCAAAAATCAGTATATCAAGGATTTATATGCAGCTTTGAAGGTCACCCTGTGCTCAATGATATCGTGCAAAAACTACTGTCTGAATTAAAAAGAAATAATACTTATAAACGTTAAACTATGACCCTGTGAAGAGCATCAAAGTGTTTTTTATGAGGGGAGAAGGCTTGAGACTTGGCTTGTAACGTTTATGGATTATGACTTAGGCTATTTTGTAACCCATGCCTCAGGTACGGGACCGCTAACATTTACTGGGCCGCGAAGGGATCGAACCTTCGACCCGATGATTAAGAGTTATACATAATCAACAAATGGCAACAAACTACGATCAATATCAATAATTAAATCAAGCAGTTAAACTAATTCATCTATTGTCATTTATTGTACAGTTTTGCTATTTGTTATTTCTGAGTGCCCCACTAGTGCCCCGCAGATTTCAATCTTACCAATCCCTTCTTACAGCTTATATCTCCCATAATTGCACATAGTTGTGCGTACTGTTTAGCGTTTTTATAGTCTCCCAATTCTTCAGAAAACACGGAGAGCAAAATTAAGATGTTTATCCTGATTTTCTTGTCATTCATCCAACCTATTTTCTCTAATGAATCTCTTAACCACTTCACCGCCAGAGATAAGTTTTTATCCGTACCTGCACCGTAACCGTACATTGTACCTAAAGTCATTTGGCTTATCCCTGTAACGTCATTACTATTAGCTGTCTTATTAGCCAATTCAAATGCTGACCGCATCTCACCTCTTGTTTTTAAATCAACTACCATTTTATTAATCTGAAGAAAGCAGCTTGTAAGTTGATTTACAGGCTGATCAGTACAAACCTTTCCATCAACAGCAGCTCTCGCTAGAATTACGTCTTGCTTTTGCACAAGCCCACACATTGTGTAATTTGGATGATTGGTAAAAATTGCATAGAAACCTATCAAAGTTCCCAATGCTTCTTGTCCACATTCACCATTTTGCTGCGATAAGATTTCCAACTTAGAAAGTGGCGAATCAGACGACAGTGATGGGCACCCTATTCCTGAATTACTTTGAAGTGCTGGTGTTGTCCATTTATCCAGTTCATCACTTGCTTTATTAACCTCAAGACATTGTGAAATAAGTTTTTTATTTTCATTGATATTCTGGCTTGATGCGAGATGTGGTAGTAAAAATAAGATTATTACAAGTAATTTTTTCATTTTGATCTTACCACTTTCGAGTTGTTATTTTCATTCTTATATAATTCACCGTAATTTTTTACTAAATTATTAACTGACCTCATCGCATTATTAAGCGCAATAGTTGACTGCACTGCACTACATGCCAAATCAAACTTGCTCGGATTTAAAAAATAATTTTGTGAATATTCATGCAACAAACGTTGCGCTTCATTTCTCTGCAAAATGCTTAGATTTTCATATAAATTATCTCTATATTTTTTTCCCTGTTCAGAAAATCCCCTTCCAATTCCAGTTTGCATCTTTTTGTTAAATCGCAATTGAGAAGCCACAGAGAGATTACTCCATACATATGAAACCACATAGTCTTGCGGCACACCTATTCCTTGCTTATACAAGTCAGCTAGAGTGCCTTGAGCTGTGGCATTTCCATTTTTAGCTGACTTTTCTAACCAATAAATTGCCATGTACAGGATGAAATGCGCTAGGGAACCTTGCAGCCATGCAAGCTGAATTTAATATCAACAAAAATAAAACAATTGCCATACTTTTATTAATCATGATCTTACTCTTTTAAGTTTTAAATAATTAAATTTTTTCTCTATAAAATTCACGCAATGTTAAATTGGAAAAGCGAATATTTGGATATACATCACCGAAATTTGCAGGCATAAACCTTATCCAATTTATTTGATTACTAAGATTTCTTGACATGCTAAATGAAAGCAATGATCCTGTTACATCATTGCCCATTACATTTTCATATTTAATACGCACACTTACGTTTAAATAATTGAGACTAGGATGATCTTGATAAACGCGCGGAATAATATAAGTACTTGCATTTAATGCGGAGACTGTAAAATACGCAAGAGGACGTCTTACAATATAACTTTTAGAGTAATCTGAATTATAATATCCATTTCTCATCTGCTCATCTAGATGTGTTAATACTATACTCTGGTCAATTAAAATAATTAGCGAGTGTCCCTTTACTTGGTAAGATGCTCCAAATTGGGTCAGAGCATAATCCATCCCAGCATCAGAAAGTTGCCACTCTGATGTTTTAGCAAAACCTAGTGTAGAACCTAAAACAAGCACTACCAGCATTATAACTCTGCACAATATGTTCATTTCATACCTCTTTAGTTTCAATAATTTACCTCCTGATATGGTTATAATTTATCCTAAAATTATACTTATGATATATAATTGATCATTCATAGTCAAATGCCCCTTATCAGGTGTGGTCTCATTGGGTGTTATCGGCTTTACTTTTTAAATGGCAAAACACCCAAATCTAATCAAAATAGGTAAGAAAATCAGAGAAATGCGAAAGTTAAAAGGTTTTTCGCAGGAAAATTTTGCTGCAGAAGCAGGTTTAGGACGTACCTATTACGGAAGAATCGAAAGGGGAGAACAAAACATATCGATCCAGAATTTAATACAAATTGCTCTAACTCTACAGGTTGAGGTTGGGGAATTAATACCCTCATTACGTCAACTTAAAAACCCACATTAAACATTCATCATTTTTTCCCATTTTTCATCTTTTTTCCTTTGCTCCGCTTGCTTAATTAACATACGCTGGTGGCTAAGAAACTCAGTGAATTTCTCTGCATCTTCAAGGGTCATTTGCCCAGATGCGACAGCCTCAGTCAACTCATTGACTATTTGTAGCATATTATCTCCTGTATCAATTCCACCCTCCGGTAATGGAAAGATAATGCCATCATCAGGCTTAACGCGGGGTAGCAATCTTTCTATGCAAAGCCTTAATGCCGTTGTGTCACCACATTTAGCCATTTGCACCAGCTTCTCAATCAACTCTTTTGCATGTGGTTCAAGCAACCCGCGAAACTCAGCGCGCCTGTCCACAATCCCTTTAGGTCTGCCACTTGGATTACCTGATTGCCCTGCTTGGAATGTCATGTTGATCTCTCCTTGATTAGATTAACGTTTAATTCATTTTTGATATTACATAGCTGCTGCCATAGATAATTTCTGACTACTCTGTTATGCCAAAAATCGCTGATTTTTTTACGTGTCACTAGCGGCATTGGATTTTTCCAGCCATAACGAAAATCGCGAGGCTTTAAGGTTAAAAAAAAATTATCACGATGTTTTAATTTCTCGGCATAAGTAGCTTTATTAATTCCTTCCAACACAATGGTATATTTATTTTTAATCCCAAGCTTTTTTGCTTGTTTCCCTTTAAACATCCACCATGCCAGCGTTGAGTAAGAAACACCTGAAAATTTACACGCCGCTTTGAGCGTATATCCTTTTCCAATCCCACAAATAATATCTTCCACCACTGCGTCAGTAAACTTTATTGGACGACCACCTTTGTTTTTCATGATAACTTCCTTTTATAGGCTAAGAAAATTCAAAAACCTCAATAACCATTACAGGCATAATTCTCTTACGCGCGTACTGGTGGCAAAATTCAAAAACTTCAATTAATCCTTCTCCTTTCTGATTCAAAATCTATTGATCTTCCCTTGATCTAATCAAGCATGGTTAATGGGATTAGAGAACCGCACATACTGGATTGGTTTCTGCTTTTCATGGTTTAAATACTGATAAGATGCAGGATCAAACCATAACGCAATCTTGCCTTCCCAATCGCCATTGCGCTGTTTGTCACAACTCAATAGGCAATCTGACTCGTTGAGTTTATCCAGTTGGTCTTGTGTTAATATTTTCCCTGATACTTTCAAGCGTATCAAATCTTCCTTTTTCTTATTGCGCCAAACAGCAAAACAATTGTCAGCCATATCGGATATTGCGCCTGTTCCTTTATAATCAAGTTTGCCAGGCATTTGGCTTTCATCTGAGCCTTTGCGTGGATGTACAATCAAATGCACATGACAGCCATGTTCATTCTTGAAATCACAAAGCATTTCAATAAATTGTTTTTGTGATTTGTAATCATCTTCTGCAATATCCAGCTTCATGAAAGAATCAATAACAAAAACATCAATTCCATACCGTTGTCTTGCATATTGAAATACTTCTATCAGTCGCTGGGCTTTTGCTGTTCCTGTTAGATCAAATATCCATAAATTATCACCATACCACTCATGAATCGCGCGTATATATTCTTCAGTTGGCTCAGCTACGCTAGCTGCTTGCCTTGTGAGGCGCATCAGTAATCGCCTTGGCTTTAGTTCCAGGCTAGCTAAACAGATGCGTGCGCCCTGCTGTATCGCGGGTAGCATAATTTGTCCGACAAGCTGGCTTTTGCCATGTCCATTTATACCAGTCCAGATTGATAATTCTTCCGGTCGAAATAATATTTTATCTTTGACTTTTTCCCACGGCGTTGTGTAACCGAGGTGCGATCCGCTAGGAGGATAAAACGTCTCAATTACTTGGTCTACATAATGACTGGCTCGTTTTAACTCTTGTGGGTCGAGTATTTTTGCTTCAGAAAAATATTTGTTTATTTCTTCAACTTTCATGCCTGTCTGTAGGCACGCATTAGGGTCTTTGTGAGGCAGTTCAACAATACGGCAACGATGTCGTCCAAGTCGATCAATTAACTCGTCCGCTGCTTCATGCCCTGATTTGTCGTTGTCAAAACACAGAAAAATCTCATCAAATACTGCGAGGCGGTCATACTCATATTCAAGCCATTTGTGCTTATTTCCTGTACCACCCCCAAATGGCACGGACAATGCGGGGAGACCATACTGGTACAGAGTCATCGCATCAATTTCACCTTCGCAAAGATTAATCGTGCGGGCATTGGCTGGTATTGTGTGCCATCCAAAAAGACAAGGTTCGCAGTCTTTCTCAGCGCGAATGTCTTTTTTACCATCATGTCGATCAATACCGAGGTATTTGGCAAAAATGATTTCCCCATCGCGAATAAAAGGAAAAACTATTTGCCGTCCTTGCTCGCCAATTTTGAAGGTCGATAATGTTTCTGGACGCAATTTTCGTTCATGAACAAGATAACGCATTACTGGCGTATCACCGCCTATCTGTGTTGATAATGATTGAGACGGCTTAGCAAAACCTTTAGAGGGTTGTGAATAGAAGATCGGGGAGGAGGGTATGCCGAGATACTCCTTCGCCTCATTAATCGCAGTAGCGAGCGTTATTTTGCGTGTAGAAGACCATAGGTCGAGAAGGTCGCCAGATTGGTTACCCCCACTTTCAAAATCACACCAAATGCCAGCTTTTCTGCCTGTTAAATGTATCTTTAATGATCTGCCATGTTCACCATCAATATTTCCAAGACAATATTCATTTCCAATTTTTTTACCCTTTGGTAATAAATAATGCACTACATCTTCAACACGTTGTGCTAATTGTTGCGAAATTTCTTTTATCATCATGGTTAGAGTGCTCCTGCCATAGGATTATTTGTGTTACCGCCATTAACTGTTGGACACGGTGGGTTGATTGAGTTTGCAATGAACTGATCAATATGGTCAGCATCACGGAATATCAAATCTATGCTGTCATATCTTTGCCCCTTGTCATTCTGACCAGTATTAAATGGCGTTTTAGAGCAACCATCAATTGCCAGTTTAAGATCATCCATGGTGTAGCCAAGATTAAGCGCTTCTTCAATCTTCTTGCTACGCTTTTTATCAAGCTTGGCATGGGAGTACCCAATGACTGCTTGCCAATAAGCAAAAATAACATTCACCTCAGTTTGCGAAAAAGCATCTTGTTTGATTGATGGATTGCTTTCAGAAGAAAAAACAGGTGAAGTTTCAGCTTCACATTTATTTTCTTTTTGTTCCTGATCCTGTTCCTGATCCTGTTCCTGATCCTGTTCCTGATCCTGTTCCTGATCCTGTTCCTGATCCTGTTCCTGATCCTGTTCCTGATTAGGCATAGTCTTTTGAAAAGGCTTCTCTGTAGCATGCTTAAAGGCTTCGACAAAGGCTTTCCCCATACCTTCCAAAAAGGCTTTAATTCCCTGACAAGCAATATCTTTTAATTCACACTCAGGCAATTCATCCCAATGACTCACCCAACTTTTTACAACGTTTGGTGATTGTGGTTTGTTATATTTAATCGCGTTTGGTATAAATATTAATCGTGCTTTAAAATCTGCCTTCGCTAATCCTTGAACTAAGATTTCGTGGAAGGCTTCCTGAAAACCTTCAAGCGTCCATCCTAATTCTTCTGCCATTGCAGCAGCCCCAGCTCTAAATAAGCCGGGGATAGAAGTAGTGTTAGGATTAGTAAGCAGATAGAGAAATAACGCTTGTCCACTTGGTTGTAATGAACTTAAAACACGGAATTTCTCATCACCCCAGAGGCGAACATCAATCGTTCGATATCGCATATTACACCTCCTCACTATTTTTCAAACCGTGGTAGGTGTACAAGCCAATTCTATGAATGACACCATTCTGGTCAAGTTCATGTGTCCAGCTAAGCAAAATTTTATGCTGCTTTCTTAGATCACTTATTCGACCTCCAGGATGTACAATTCCCATAGTGTCACGAAAATAAAATGTGGATATTTGCTTCCTCGTCTCAAACTCTTTTAACATTCTTGCGCGTTGTGTCGTACATGAATTACCATAAGGACGTTTAGATTTTTTTGGATTGCCCAGGTCGGCTGGGCGATTCTTCTTAGTCATAGCACTATTCCCCCTTCCCTTGGTTTGCAACCCAATCGAAAAATGCAGCTTCATCGATGAGAACACGCTTACCAACTTTTTTCACAACACCGAATTGATCGAAACCATTTTTATGTCGGTTAAAAATAAGATTTCGAAGACCACCAAGAGGTGGCCATTCGTGATGCTTTTCCCAATTTGGGACGGGGATGTAACGCGTACGCGGGATATCTGAATGATTGCTATTCATAGTGTAGTAACTCCTGTTATTTCTACATACTTGGCGGAATTGCCAAGTGTTACAGGAGATAAAGCGTGAAAAAAAAATTCACATTGTGAAAAATATTTTCACAGCAGTACTAACACCAAATTATGTCTTCAGGAGGACTGTATTGGCACGTGCTCCCAGTTTTAATATACAAAATCAAATGCTGATGGAGTTTTGGGTGAATCTTTTCGATTCGCTTTAAAGCTTTGTTAATATTCTGACGCACTGACTGCCTCGCCTGCTGCGCTGGAGTAGAAAAAGTCCTAGACTGTTTATTAAGCTTCATATTCGCAGAAAACGTTTCCAGAATATCCTCTTTTTCATTTTTGAGCTGTTCAATTGCATCTATGTCATCACATGCTGTTGATTCTTTAATTTCATCATCTATTTCTTTAAGCCGTTGCTTAATTTCAGCCATTGCTCGACCATCATAAACTGGCTGATGACTTCCGCCTGTGAATGGACTATCACATATCCCCTGATCAACCAATTCATATGAATTTTCAATATAACCAGTATCAACTACATTGAAATTCCGCTGCCGAACCAAAAGTATGGCATCAATATCCTTTCTAGGATTTTTAAGAAGTTGCTCGATATATTGCTCTCCTGTCCTTATTGGAGTGTGAGCAACAATTCCATCGTATCTCATTTCATATACAACCCCTTTTCTCGAAAAAATATTTCCATCCGATATCTCAAGGATAGAAGGTGATTCTTTTATAACAGCCAAATTGTCAACAACAGGGAAAGTGTCAGATATCCCAGTTATTCCAACTACAGTACCAACGATTCCCGCTAACGCTTCGGAGGCGCCAGAAATAGGGCTTTGAGAATTTGAGCCTCGTAGATTTTCACTTGATGAAGCGAGTGAATCGGGAGTTAGCGTCAGTTCGCCTGGTACGTCAACAGCATTTTTACCGATGGAACTCTGCGATTCGTCAAAATTCCTCGTATTTTTAGCTGTTAAATAATTATCGGGAGCCGCTGCTACAGTACAATATGCAATTGTTGACAACTCACCAACTAACTTATTATCAGAAATTGTCTCTTGTGTTTTTTCTTGAGACAAGTCAAGTTGTTCACACTTTTCATCACTGGAACTTGGGCTTGCGACTTTCACCGACTCGCTTCCATCAACGGTCACATGCTGTCTCTTTGCTTTATATTGATCAATTTCATTCTTTATTAGGACAAAATCGTCTAATGTGATTGTTTCGCCTCGCCTCAATTCAATATATACACTTAAACCTTGCGAACACTGCGCAACCGAAGGCTGTATCGGGACTAGCGCATAAGTGTCTCTCGAACTCACCTCAATGATGCCTCCTTGATAAATCTTTTCTAATGTGGCATCAGGATAAAAAAAAGATGACTTCATCAATCTTAAATGTCCTTTGTAATGATGGATATATGAAAATTCAGCATCGGAGCTTATAGAGGATCGAGTTATTGGTGAGTGAATGAACTGTCTTATTTTAAACTTTCCCTTTTTCAAATAAATTCCAAAGTCATTTTTAAAACAATCCGCTATTAATTCATCTATGCTCTCCCCAATTTCCTTTGCTGCCTCATTTACACTATATCTTGAAACAGGAAAAACTCCGTCTTCAGCAATATTTGCGTCCACCTTGTAATAGTTATATCTAATTTGTGCAGCCATCGTGTTGGGAATATAAATATTTCTATCTGAAAAAATTGCTGTGCTATTATCATTTGTGCCTGATGTCCTCCCTTTAGTCTTTTGTGCAAGCTCGAGCCACTCAATCGGAAGGGATGGATTAGTAATTTCATTCGACACAATAGCAGATTGCAGGATTTCAAATTTTTGCTGATATAGAACCATAGCATCTTGAAACATTTTTTTAATATCATCGACCGACTTAGGGATAGCTTTTAGCGTATTTCTCCCTTGATAATAGGGGTCATCATCTTCAACATAATTTGGCTCGCTAATCTTCTCTATGAAGTACAGCCCTATAGCTAAAGATAAAAAATGCTCCATTGACCATTCCAAGACATCCAATGAGCACGTCAAAAGAGACCTTAGTTCTGTATTTATTTTTTGAATAAACTCGACCGGAACACTACTTTCATTGATAGATCGATCTAATAAATCAAATAGCGATTTTTTATTTAAAAAATGTTTTGTCACTATCAAACTCCAAATATTTTTGCGTTCATATTTGCGACAACTTTACTTGTATGTGCTTCAGATAAATGTGAATATCGCTTTACCATCTGCAACGTTTTATGCCCAAGGATTTCAGCAATCTCAGCAAGACTCGCGCCATTCATTGCGAGGTATGAAGCCGCGGAATGTCTCAAATCATGGAAACAGAAATCACTTATCCCCGCCCGCTTCAAGGCAGTTTCCCAGGGGGTGCGTATATCAATAGGATTTTTGGAATTTTTGCCAGGGAAAACAAGATCACAATTTAGTTTGCGCACTTTGGAATGTTGTTTAATTAACTCCAAAGCATAGCCCGTGAGAGGTAATACTCGTCGTTCGCCGTTCTTGGTCTCATGCAATGTGATGACACCCCGCTGCAAGTCGCAGCTCTGCCAGCATAATCCTAATATTTCCATTCGGCGTGCGCCCGTTGATAACGCAAGCACAACGATAGTATAGAGATATGGGCTTTCGCTTTTTTTACATGCCTCAAGCAAATTCTTGCGTTCATCGTCAGACAGAAAACGCACGCGACCACGTGGCTCTTTCATTTTGGTGACTTTAAGAATTGGATTTTCTTCTACCCACCCCCACTCCTTCATCGCAACTGTAAAGACATGGCTTAAGATAGCAAGGTATCGATTAATTGTAGCAGCACCACGTGGCACCCTCTCATTGTTCACTACATCCCCCTCTGCCAGTTTATCGCGATGTTGTGCAATCAGCGCAGGAGTGGTTTCAGCAAGTGAGTAGTCACCCAGATTGTCTTTCCACCATTTGATCTGGCATGTCTGGCTACGTAGGCTCTTGGGTTTCATCGGCATGACATATTGCACATATCGATCAATCGCTTCGGCTAGAGTATGTTTTTTTGCTTCAGCGGTTTTAAAGTGCCGACCCTCGCGAATAGCGGTCTCGGTTTGCTGTACCCATTTACGCGCATCGGTTAGTCGTACAAAGGTTGCGCTCTGGACTGGATAGCCCTTGAGTCGAATTTTTACACGGTAGGTTGTTTGACCATCTTTTGTGGTTCTTTTTTCAATATTTGCCATACCAGACACTCTTTGATTATGGTAGTTTTTATAAGTGGGGGTAAGTTACAACAGATGCTAAAATAAGGCAACTGATGATTGTCAATAATATGTAAATATCAATTAAATATTTAATTAATATTAATTTTAAACGTATTTTTATGATTCATGGGGCAGTAGAGGGGCAATTTCAGGAAAAAATAGTGATTATTTGAT
>Ga0207082_1077_pt1 | contig 21903 bp, 19 predicted proteins | sample Alteio_BWMinHeat_56_FD_153588 | JGI IMG/M metagenome (GOLD analysis project Ga0207082, IMG submission 153588) | Enriched cells from forest soil in Barre Woods Harvard Forest LTER site, Petersham, Massachusetts, United States -... | ecosystem: Environmental > Terrestrial > Soil > Temperate forest >...
GACTTGCCTACCAAATTGGATTTTGATATAAAAAAGGTGATGGGCGTATTGTTAATGGATAAAAAAAGAAATACAGATAGTATAGATTATATTTTGCTTGAGGATATTGGGAAGGCTATCATTAAGCCTTTGTCATTTGAAACCATAGAAAACACATTAGCAACTTTCTCTTATGCAGGCGATCATCAGACCAGGTAGAATAAAAGGCACCATACAAGTACCGGCATCTAAAAGTATGATGCAAAGAGCATGTGCAGGGGCATTATTACACAAAGGCAAAACCATTATCCATAATCCGGGAAGATCTGATGATGATAGAGCGGCACTGCATATTATTCAACAATTAGGCGCTAAGATAGTTTCAGAATCAAAAGAGAAGATAGAGATCGAGAGTAATGGGATCAATCCAAAAACGGATATCATTGACTGCAGAGAGAGTGGCTTATCTGCCAGGTTATTTACATTTATTGCAGCATTAAGTAACAGAGCTATTAAAATAGCAGGTAGCGGTAGTTTATTAAAAAGGCCGATGGATGAATTTGAAGACCTGTTTGAAGAAATAGATGTGAAATTACCAGAATTTAATGGGTATATACCATTTACCATACAAGGACCATTACAGGTAAGAGATATTACCATTGATGGCAGTAATAGTTCTCAATTTTTAACCGGCTTGTTATTTGCTTATGCTTTTGCAGCTAAAGAAGCAGTTACGATACATGCATATAACCTAATAAGCAAGCCCTATGTGGACCTGAGTGTTGATGTGCTGAAACAATTCGGCAAACACATCAAACATGATGACTATAAAGCATTTTATATAGACCCAGCGAAAGATGAAGTAAAGGATACTGTTGAAATAACTATAGAAGGTGACTGGAGCAGCGCTGCCAGCCTGATGGTTGGAGCAGCTATTGGGGGGAACATAACTATTAAGGGATTGAATACACAGTCAACACAGGGAGATAAAGCGATACTGGATATTTTAAAAACTACAGGTGCCGATATTAGTATTGAGGCCGATAACATACATGTAAAAACCAATGAGATTCGTCCGTTTGATTTTGATGCTACAGATTGTCCTGACTTGTTTCCCATACTTGCAGTACTGGCGATGTATTGTGATGGCACCAGTAATATAGAAGGTGTACACAGGCTTTTTAACAAAGAAAGTAACCGAGTAGAAAGCATATGCGAGATGCTGGAACAATTTGACATATCCTTTTCGGTAGAGGATGATATACTGACCATTATTTCTGAGGGGTTTGCAGAAAGAGCTGTAATTGATTCCTATCATGACCACCGTATAGTGATGGCCGCTGCGATAGCTGCATTGCAAACAGACGGTGAGGTAGTAATAACCAATGCACAAGCAGTGAACAAATCATACCCCGGTTTTTTTGATGATCTAATTTTGTTGGACGCAAATTGCATTATAACTGAATAATAAAATGAATACATTAGGGAGCTTTTTTCGCATAAGTATTTTTGGCGAGTCGCATGGACCATTAATTGGCATTACAATTGATGGCTGTCCGGCTGGTATTGACATACATGCAAATGACTTCACTGCTGATCTTGAAAGACGTAAGGCAGGCGCTACCGGCACTACCCCACGCAAAGAAGATGATATACCAAAATTGGTAAGTGGTGTTTTTCAAAATAAAACAACCGGAGCACCCATCACCATTCTATTTGAGAACAACAATACCAAATCATCGGATTATGAAGCAATAAAGGCAACACCCAGACCAGGGCATGCGGATTTTGTTTTGAATAAAAAATTTGATGGCTATAATGACTATCGTGGTGGTGGACATAGCTCGGGCAGATTAACCGCTTGTTTGGTAGCAGCGGGAGTAATAGCTAAAAAGCTATTGAAAGGCATAGATGTAAAAGCTCATCTTGCAGAAGCCGGGGGCAATACTGATATTGAAGCAGCCATACAAAATGCTGTGGATATGCAAGATAGTATTGGTGGCATCATTGCATGTAATGTAAAAAACTTACCTATCGGATTGGGAGAGCCTTTTTTCAATTCAGCAGAATCAGTTATTAGCCATGCTGTATTTTCAATACCAGCTATTAAAGGTATTGAGTTTGGCAGCGGGTTTGCAGCAGCTAAAATGAAAGGCAGCGAACATAATGATGTAATTATTGACTCAGAAGGAAATACAAAAACAAACAATGCAGGTGGTATAAATGGTGGCATTACTAATGGTAATGAATTATTCTTTAGAGTGGCGGTAAAGCCAACCAGCAGCACACCCAAAGAACAGCAAACATGGAATAATCAAACACAATCTGTTCAAGCATTTACTGTAAAAGGCAGACATGACCTGTGTATTGCATTGCGTGTGCCGGTGGTAATTGAAGCGGTAACGGCGGTTGTATTGGCAGACTTGTTGTTGGTGAATATGGCTTTGACTAATCATTAGACAAGCCATCCTCGAAGATGATGCGCATCAGTTGCTGAATCTCATCAGCTCTTTGTTCTTCGCGCTTATAGCGATAGCAGAGGCTTAACTCTTCCAACATTTTAAATATCACACGTTTTGTAAGTAAGGGTGTAAAGTATTGCTCACGATCGGTGGCGTTAATTTTTCGGAGATACGTATCTACATCTTTTTGGGTATAGATAGCCCCACTCATAGGATCGATAAAAAACTGTATCTGTTGCACCCCCTCGCCTTCCTGTTCAAAGAAATGATGCAGCGTATCAATATATGCAAACACAAATTGGCGGGGTATATCTACTGCAAATATTGGAATATCCAATAATTCGCAGAGAGATAAATAAAGTATACCTAAAGTATAGGCATTCCCTTGTTTGCTTTCCAGAACCTGGTTGATGAAAAAATATTTTGTATCACGATCTGTGAGCTCGTGGCCAACCAGTTTATAATAATTATAAAGAATACTGTTAAAGACATTTACCTGTTCCAGAGGTGTGAGGTAACTATTTAATTCCAACCAAATGTTTCTACGTATCTGATCGAATTGAGTCATTACCGCAGGCACATTCATATCGGGGAACTGATACTTAGCGACCAGTATGGCTCCTTTTAATATCTCCGGTTGTTTGGCATTACTCCATTCATGAAAATCCTGTTGTAAATCCTGAAAATGCACCCTGTGAATAAGTAATTCGATACGTTCCTGAACCGATTGATCTTCGGTAACTTCCCAAAGCTCTTCAAGATTAGGAATGATATCTTTTCCGTAATGAAGCAATTTCTCTGCTACGGTATCAAACACCTCATCGTCCGGGTCGTCTATCAGCCTTAAGAGCGCACGTATCTCATTTTTTTCCTGCATTGCAAAAACCTTCTGCTACATTAAGTTACTACTAAATTATTACTTTTTCTTCTTTCCGCGTGCAGATTTTTTGGGTGGATTTGCTTTGGCTTCTTCTATGATAGCATTAACCTCTTCGATAGTGAGCGCTTCAGGTGTCTCAATCTTTTCCTTAGGGATCTTGTAGTTCTTAAGGCCTTGTTTTATATAAGGGCCATATGGGCCTTTGAGTATTTTGATCTTTTCTTTTTTCGAAGATCTTTATGGTACTTTCTTCAGCAGCTTTACGCTTCTCAACTATGAGCGGGCCAACTTCTTCTAACTCGACCGTATAAGGATCCATTTCTTTTTTAAGAGAATAGAATTTACCAGCATGTTGTGCATAGGGCCCAAAACGACCAATGTTCACCACAACATCTTCGCCTTCAAACACACCCAGTTTACGTGGTAGTTTAAAAAGCTCCATGGCTTCGTCGAAAGTGATGGTCTCAATACTTTGTGTTGCACGAAGTTTTGCAAAGCGAGGTTTTTCTTCATCTTCGGTTCCACCAATCTGAACCATTGGACCAAAACGGCCCAAACGGGCAACAACCGGTTTCCCTGATATTGTATCAACACCAAGTTCTCGCTCACCTTTTGCGCGACCAGCATGTTCAATGGTTAGTTCTACCTGGGTATGGAAAGGGCTGTAAAATGTATCTATCATTTTATTCCACACTTGTCTGCCACCAGCAATTTCGTCAAACTCGGCTTCTATCTTGGCAGTAAAATTATAGTCCATTACAGACTTAAAATGTTCATTCAGGAAATCTGTAACAACAAGTCCCAGATCTGTAGGGAAAAGCTTAGACCTTTCAGCACCTGTATTTTCAGAATCTTTATGTTCTGTTAGTTTCTCGTCTTTTAGTGAGTATACCTGGAATTCACGTTTTACACCTTCCTTATCCCTTCTTTCCACATATCCCCTAGCCTGTATGGTACTGATAGTTGGCGCGTAAGTTGATGGACGGCCAATACCAAGCTCTTCTAGTTTTTTTACAAGAGAGGCTTCCGTGTATCTTGGCAATGGGCGTGTGAAACGTTCTGTTGCCTTCATCTCGTTCATGTCAAGTACCTGACCTACAGTTAGCGGAGGCAACATACCTTCGTTTTCCTCTTCACCATCTTCATCATCACGGCTCTCCGTATATACTTTTAAAAAACCATCAAAACGCAATACTTCACCTGTTGCAGTAAGCGGATCCGGTTGTGTTGATACTTCTATTTTAGCAATGGTACGTTCCAGTTGAGCATCTGCCATTTGGCTGGCCATAGTACGTTTCCATATCAGGTCGTAAAGTCTTTTAGAATCAGCATCACCAAGATTTGGGGAATTCATATCCGTAGGCCTGATGGCTTCGTGTGCTTCCTGGGCTGATTCATTCTTATTAGGGTATACCCGTGGCTGGTAATATTTTTCACCGTATTGTGAAACCACTGCGTCTCTTACACCTTCTTTAGCAGTATCAGATAAGCTTACTGAGTCGGTACGCATATAGGTAATATGTCCATTCTCATAAAGCTTCTGTGCCAATAACATGGTCTTAGAAACCGAATAGCCTAATTTTCTGCTTGCCTCCTGCTGTAAAGTAGAAGTAGTGAAAGGCGCAGCCGGAGATTTTTTACCCGGTTTAACTTGAATATCTTTTACTTTATAGCTGGCACCTATGCATTTTTCAAGATAGGTACGTGCTGTCTCTCCATCTTTTATTTTATCCGGGCCTTCTGCTTTAAAGTTTACATTTTTATTGTTCAGGTCAGGAGCCTGAAAAATAGCCTCGACCTTAAAACTACTTACAGATTGGAATTTTGTTATTTCTCTTTCACGCTCAGCTATCAACCTAACAGCTACAGATTGTACTCGACCTGCTGATAGGTTGTTACGCATACTCATCTTGCGCCACAATACGGGAGATAGTTCAAAGCCTACGATCCTGTCAAGGATACGACGGGCTTGTTGGGCATTAACCAAGTTCATATCTACAGTACGTGGCTTCTGTACAGCACTGAGGATAGCTGGTTTAGTTATTTCGTGGAAAACGATACGTTTTGTAGTAGCAGGGTCTAGATTCAGGACCTCACATAAATGCCAGGAAATGGCCTCTCCTTCACGGTCCTCATCCGTTGCCAACCAAACATCATCAGATTTTTTAGCCAACGCTCTTAATTCCTTCACCACTTTCTCCTTGTCTTCCGATATGATATATTTAGGTTTAAAACCATTTTTTATATCAATACCCATATCTTCCTTTTCCAGGTCGCGGATATGGCCATAGCAGGATTTCACTTCAAAGTCGCTACCTAAAATCTTCTCAATTGTCTTAGCTTTCGCAGGCGACTCAACTATCAATAGGTTTTTTGCCATCCTTAACTTTTATTATAATATTATCCATTCCCAATAGGGAGGAACGGCTGCAATAATAAAGTATTGTTTTGTAAAAATGAAAAAGGAATTAGCCTAATCATATTTTTTGACGCATAATATGGGATAATGTTATTTCTAAATGGCATTGCAGCCCATTAAATTCTATTATAATATAGAAGGTATATAAAAAAATGGGACAGATAAATATCTGTCCCATTTGAAAATGATATATAAACTAATTAATGCGTAATAGTTACACGACCAGTTTTTTGAACACCTTCAGTTTCAACTGTATATAAATAGAACCCAGGAGCCAGATCAGCAACATTGAATTTAACACTACCTGTCTGAACATTTTTCAAACTTTGGGTTTTAACTATTTGGCCCATCATATTGCTGATATACACATTGATGTCAGCAGTATGGCCGAGGCTGTAAAGCAAATACAGATCATTATTTGCCGGAGAAGGATACGCAGCAATACGATCTATAACACTTGCAACATTATTAACACTAACCGGAGCACTAGCCCTATGGAACCTAACATAAGGATCATAAGGTGCAGCATAACCTGTAGCAACAACGAAATACAAATAAGAGGCTCTCATCATGGTATGACCATTCAAAGAGTAGTAATATGGATTCCCTGAACCATCTGTCATGTGGTAACGATCCCAATTTGTAACTGCGAGACCTGTATTAAACTCTCCACCATATTGGATAGGGTATTTACCATCTCCATTTAACTCAGCAGCATCTTGTGCCCAATAATTAACAGCAGTATTTAAAGTTCCAAATGGATAAACATGACCACTCTTATAATGTATATAAGCCATTATATGTTGACCAGGATTAGCATGGAGCTTGGTTGACAATTTGAATTTCCAATCATTATACCCAAAACCTGATGTTACGGCTACGGTATCATTTGCAGCATTATCATCCAGTATCTTCGTAACCTTGGTTTTAGGAGCAGTTATAGAATCAGATAATTTATTGTGCGTCCAGTCATATATACCAGTACCAAAGTGATATAGTGAATCCCAAATCATTAATGTATCTTTTGCAAGCCTTTTTGATGTTTGGCTATAATAGTGACGCGAATAGGTACCTTTTAAAACACTGGTGCTGGAACAAGTATCTGTATCAACAACCGCAACATCGATATATAATGTATCAATATAACCAGAACCTGTGTTATTTCTCCAATAACGTCCTATTATTTCAATGCTGTCTATATCATACCCCATTGTTTTGGTTAAGGAATAAGGAGGTACAAATGCTGAGGCAACCGCATTAATATTAAAAGAAGTATCGTCAGTAGGATCAAAAGACACACCCAAACCATTGATATTTGCGTAACCAGGTCCAGATGAATAATTGATCTGAATTGTTGAATCATCATAAAGAAGCCAAGATCTCATAACAGAAGTACCTGATACAAACTGTGCATCCACATAGCTATACCAGAATGAAGAGTCTACAACGCTACCCTTTGACGATTTGAATAACGCTGTAGGGTCAAACGCTCTTGTAGCAGGGTGTACACCATCTCCAGGCTGTATCCTGCCGTAAAAAGCATTTTCAACATTGAGCATGCTGGTTGATTTCTGGGCAAAACCAGGTGCAGCCAAAAAACCAGCAATAAATAGTAGTAATAATTTCTTCATTTCATGTTTGTTTTAGGTGTAAACACTTAATAGCAAGTGTCCTTAAAATTTAAAGTTAATAAATCATTAATAAATATTGTAATCGCAAAAAAAATAAAAACTCACAATTTTCTTCTGTCAAAAACCTGTTTTATGTTCAATGCAATACTATAAACTTGCCTGTTTGCTTATTAGCACCAACATTGATACAATAAAAATATAAGCCATTATTTAATTGGTTTGTATTGAACAAGGCTTTGCCATTTTACTATTTGTTTCATTAGTGCATCTATATATTATTATAGACATACTAATATACAAAATTGTTAGAGCCCTGGCTTAGTATATATAAAAAACAAGGGATGCCTAATGGCATCCCTTATATATAGATCGGATAATCTAAGATTAGTGTGCAACAACTATGCGACCAGTAGCACGCAAGCCATCAGCATTGATAGTATAGAAATAAACACCCGCAGCAAGAGCAGCAGTGTTGAATTCACCTTTACCTTCAATTACTTTACCTAAGTTTTGTACACCTATTACCTGACCAAGACTGTTTGTGTAAGTGATGCTTACATTAGCAGACTGAGTAAGTGTGAAAGGTACATAAGCTATTGTAGTAGCCGGGTTAGGATAAGCGCGAGAAGAGATGTTGTTAGCTTCTACATTGTAGATAGCAGTTGGGATCGTACCATCTGAATTCCATTTGATGTGGAAATACTGAAGAGGTGTAGTGAAACCCGGAGGTGTGTTAGGAGTACCACCAGCAAAAGCTACTGCAGGTATCAACACATCATGTCCACTGTATTGGAAAGCATGTATAGCAGCACTAGAAGCAGTATCACCATAGATAGTTTGGTTTTGAGATATCAAACCATTTTGGTAAGAACCTGCATAATGATCAACTGTATCAGTTGCACTTTGACGAGTCCAGGTAGAAGTACCAGAAGGCTCACCAGCATACAAATGGTACAAGTTAGCAGATGTAACAGGCGTACCAGTAGGATAAGCAGTACCAGATTTAAAGTGTACAAAAGAAAGTATGTTCTGATGTTTTGGAACTATCAGTGGTGGGTTGATAACACAAACGCTTGATTTTTGAGCACCACCAGTAACTGTATCTGTTAAAGTAGCGGCAGTAAGTGGAAATGCAAACCTGCGTTTTTGAGTTGATACGGCAGTGTATGTGTCGTGGTTAGGCCTGCTATAAGCAGCTGTAGTGAAACGTGGTCTGCCATCATAAGAGATAGGCATAAAAGCAGCAGCAGAAGTTGAATAACGTAATTTGTAAACACCGGAGTCATTAGTAGTTGCTTCAGGAGAAACTTCCAAATCAACAATAAGACTATCATGGGTACCACCTGCGTTATTCATTACATAAGCACCTTCAACAACGAAAGTATCAACTATGTATGCGAAAGTATCAGGAATAGGCGCAGATACTGCTGCAGTAGAAGATAATGCATTGTAGTAGAAGCTGCTATCAGCAGGATCGAATGACATACCCAAGCCATGACAATAAGTACCACGACCTGATGTAGTGATAAGGCTACTATCAGGGTAAGTTTCCCAATAGAACAGATTACCAGTAATACTTGCATCTTTTAAAGCAGACCATTGGTCATACCAATCAGAATAAGTAGTTTTTGTTCCTTTAGCTTCGATAGGCTCTTTAGCAAACACGTGAGGTGTATAAAGTGGGCTTGAAGCTGGCACCAAAATACCACCACTTTGGCTTGTAATTGGTGAAAATAGAATACCATGGTTCTCTTGTGCCATAGCACCTGCCGACAAGAATGCACCGGCCAGGAATAGAAGTAATTTTTTCATCTTTAAGTAGATTTATACAATTTAATAAAATAGAAATGAATTTGCTGTAAATGTAGCAAAAACTATTCCAAAATTGAAAAAAAAAATGACGAAGAGGTAAATAATACTGATGAAAATCCTATTTTATAAAGTTATCCCTGCTATTTTTGCAATTCTTAAGACATTGACTATGTTACCGGAATTTGACAATACAGCAGTAGCCTTTGAATATCGAAATGATAAAGAATTAAAAAGGGCCCGTTTTCTATTTTCTTCAATGAGCTCGCCAACTATTACAAATTTGGGTATGACCGCGACCAAACTGGCTATAAATTGGGGTTTACCGGTAAAGTCACTTATTAAAAAAACGCTATTTGATCAGTTTTGTGGTGGTGAGAATATGGAAGAGGCTGCAGAAACCGCAAAGCTTTTAGGTAAATACCATGTAGGTGTAATACTAGATTATGGTGTAGAAGGAAAAGGTACAGAAACCGAATTTGATAAAGCCGTACCTGAGTTTGTGAAAGCAATTAAGTATGCCGCTACCCAAAAGAACATACCTTTTATTAGCCTGAAGGTAACCGGGTTCGCACGTTTTGCCCTTATGAAAAAGAAGCACGCCGGCGAAGAACTTACGGCTGCAGAACACGATGAGTGGCAAAGAGTTTATAACCGTATAGACACAATTTGCAAAGCTGCATACGAAAATAACATCATGGTGCTGGTTGATGCAGAGGAAACATGGATTCAGTATCCGGTCAATGACCTGACAGAAGCCATGATGGAAAAATACAACAGAAAAGAAGCCATCATCTTTAATACATTCCAATTTTACACTATGGGCTGCCTACCCTATTTATCTGTAGCCTTGGAAGATTCTTTGAAAAAAGGATATATACTTGGCGCCAAGCTGGTACGTGGTGCCTATATGGAAAAAGAAAGAGCCCGTGCAAAAGCCATGAATTACTCTGACCCTATACAACCTAGTAAAGAGGCTACAGACAGGGACTATGACGCAGGCGTTCTATATTGCCTGAGCCATATTAATGAGTTATCAGTTTTCATCGGAACACATAATGAGAATAGCAACATGCTTGCTGCAAAATATATGGAAGAGCATGCTATACCTCATGACCATAAACGTGTTTATTTTTCACAGCTGTTTGGTATGAGTGACAATATATCTTTCAACCTTGGGCATGAAGGCTATAATGTAGCTAAATACCTGCCTTACGGGCCAGTGAAGGATGTTATACCTTATCTACTTCGCCGGGCGCAGGAAAACACATCAGTATCCGGACAAACAAGTCGTGAGCTATCATTGATAGTAAAAGAATGTAAAAGACGCGGACTTTAAAATTCAGTCTTCAACCATAATAAATAAAGGGATAACAATTGTTATCCCTTTATTTTTACAAAATTTCGAAATTTTATTGCGATATCAGGTATAGGTCTTCGTTGTCTTTTTTTCATATGGTAATGCTCGCGTGCAAATTCTTCGATACGTTTTTTATCGTTTGTCAATGCAGTCTTATCATTTTCCATCTGGGCTATTTGCTTCTTCAGATAAGCAATATTTTTTTCTGTGGCATGCAGTTGTTTTTTATACTGCTGCTGAGATACCCAATCGTTCTGATCAAAGAATAACATCCAGACAAGGAACACCGTACCTGTAAGAATGAATTTATTAGAAATGATCTTCCAAACTTTTTTCATCATTTTATTAAATGATTATTTACCAAATTTAAGTTTTTTCTGTGGAAAATATGCCATCCCTTCCAATTCTTCTTCAATACGTAACAGTTGGTTGTACTTAGCCATACGGTCTGAACGGGAACCACTACCGGTTTTTATTTGTCCACAATTGAGTGCTACAGCAAGGTCTGCAATAGTTGCATCTTCTGTTTCGCCAGAGCGGTGACTCATAATAGTATTGTAACCATTATGCTGTGCCATTGTTACCGCATCAATTGTTTCGCTTAATGTACCAATCTGGTTCACTTTCACCAACAATGCATTCGCAATACCTTCGTTAATGCCCCTTTCCAACCTTGTTACATTGGTCACAAACAGATCATCACCAACCAATTGCACTTTTTTACCTAAAGCATCTGTAAGCATTTTCCAACCTTTCCAGTCGTCTTCAGCCATACCATCTTCGATACTTACGATCGGATATTTTTTGCACCATTTCACCCAATACTCAACCAATTCTTCACTGCTCATTTTCTTGCCGTCAGACTTATGGAAATGATATTTCTTGTCCTTAACGTTATACAATTCACTGTTAGCCGCATCCATTGCAATAGCAATTTGGTCGCCAGGTTTGTAGCCAGCTTTTTCAATAGCTTTCAATACCGTTTCAATTGCTTCTTCATTGCTTTGAATATTAGGAGCAAAACCGCCTTCATCACCTACATTTGTTGAATAGCCTTTATCCTTTAATACACCTTTTAAATGATGGAAGATCTCCACACCCCAACGAAGCCCTTCGCTAAAGCTTGGAGCGCCGATCGGCATTACCATAAACTCCTGGAAGTCTATTTTATTATCAGCATGTGCACCACCATTCAGAATGTTCATCATAGGCATTGGCAATGTTTTAGCATTTGAGCCACCTACATAACGATATAATGAAAGGCCGGAAACCTGGGCAGCAGCTTTTGCTGCAGCAAGACTCACGGCAAGAATAGCATTAGCTCCAATTTTAGATTTATTAGGTGTACCGTCCAATTCGATCATCGCATTATCAAGACCTCTTTGATCGGTAACATCCCAACCATAAAGCTCTTCTGCAAGAGAATCATTCACATGACCTACAGCTTTTAATACGCCTTTGCCCAGGTATATCTTTTTATTACCATCACGAAGTTCTGCAGCTTCATGCTTACCTGTAGATGCACCGGAAGGTACCGCAGCACGACCCATAGCCCCATCGCTGGTATGTACATCAACTTCTACTGTAGGATTGCCACGGCTATCGAGTACCTGGCGGGCGATAATATCTGTAATGAAACTCATGTAAATAGTATTTTAATACGGATGCAAAGGTAATCTTCAATTTGAAAACTAAAGAATTAGAAAATGTGAAAATATTTTTAATGTAACAATGACATTATTTTTTGTACCTATATTTCAAGATCTTCTTGCGTTCAACTCCATAAAAGTACTTACTATACTGTTGTTGAAATGTTTGCCTATCACTGCGAACAACATTACATAAAATCTCCTCTGATATATTGCAATATTTACGTGGATCGAAAGAATCATATTGCCGGTGTGTAACAACAAAATATGGGATTTGCTCTATAACATCTATTAGCAAAAATGCTAGATCACCAGTTTTGTATCTTACATGAAAACAATCGTCCATAACTATTGTAACATCCGTATCATTCAGAAGATTTATAAGTTCAGGTATAGCGTTCGTTTTAAGGTTTAATATTTTATAGTAAGCTGTATCAGTTTTTGAAAATGTTTTCATTTCATAAACTAATTCTTTGATCTTATTGTTTTGTGCACAGCAACAACAACTAGTAAACAATAAAACTATTGTGAAATAAATATTTTTCATAGTCTTTTTAACTAGTCATCTTGCTTATTCATATTTGTTACCAACCGCATAAAGTCATTGATCTTATCATTAGAATAGGTACCATAAGCATCTATCAAGACACCCTTAATACCGTCCAAGGTTTCAATAATGTATAGAACAGATTCATCACCGGGATCAGATTCCCCTTCGAAACGAAAAAAATCAGCAACAGTAACTTGCCCGGCAGTATAACACCTATCTTTCCCTTCTATACAAAGTCCGGCATCGGTAACATTAAAGCTTTCTGTATAGCCTTTTTCTCTTACAACATCGATTGTAGCTGAGAGCGTATTCATGGCTGTGATACGTTCGGTTAGTTTCTTATTTTCCATGGCAATATTATGTACCATCAAAAATACGCATATACTTCAACAATATAACTCAAGTGTTATTTGGCCAGAAAATCTTTGACCACCTTCAATAATTCCTGAGTGGTCTCTTCAAGGTCATCGTTGATATGCACACTATCAAACTGAGAGGCAAAGGTCAGTTCATAAGTAGCTTTGGAAATACGCTCTTCCAATGACTCCAACCCTTCTGTACCACGTTTAATCAAACGCTCACGTAACACATCGATAGAAGGTGGTTTTATAAAAACAGAAAGAGAAGACTTGGGATAATGTGTTTTGATGGCAATGGAACCTTGCACATCAATATCAACCAATGGCACTCTATGCTCTAGCCAAATACGTTGCAACTCTGACCTAAGTGTACCATAATACTTACCAGCATATACCATCTCCCACTCTACAAATGCATTTTCCTCCAGGAGATGCCTGAATTTTTCTTCAGAATAAAAATAATAGTCCTGTCCATCTATCTCTCCTGCACGTGGTTTACGGGTGCAGGCAGAAATAGAAAATTCCAGCTCTGGGCACAATGTCAATAAACGCCTTACCAAGGTCGTCTTGCCGGCGCCGGATGGCGCAGTAATGATGATTATTTTACCTTCTTCTTTCAAATCTTTTAGTCTAAAGGGAACGCAAAGAAAATGTAAAGAATGCAGATTTGAAAGCAAAAACAAAAAAGGTGTACTTATAGGTACACCTTAGATATAAGAATTTAATTGAAATTTTGCTTAGCAATATGTTTCAAAAGCCTCGAGCAGGTTCTGCGCGATCATTTGTGCAGGGCGGCCTTCTATATTGTGGCGCTCAATCATATGCACCAATTTGCCATCTTTGAAAAGCGCGATAGCTGGGGAAGATGGCGGATAAGGAAGCAGGTGAGCACGCGCTTGTTTTACAGCATCCAGGTCGTAACCGGCAAAAGCAGTAACCATATTGTTTGGCTTTTTATTTGCATGTTTTACAGCCATCACCACCCCCGGACGGGCAGCACCAGCAGCACAACCACATACAGAATTGATCATCAGCAAAGTAGTACCTGATGCATTCAGTGCACTATCCACTGCTTCAGGTGTACGTAAATCTTCAAAGCCGTTACTTGTAAGCTCGGCTTTCATTGGGTTAACTATTTCTGTAGGATACATCTTATTTTGAACTATTTGAATGCAAAGTTACGCCTAATAATGCAAAAATGAGGAAACGGAGCTCATTGCAGCCATTGATAGTTACAATCTTAAAATCTAAAAAGCTTATAAAGTAACCTTGCAAATATTCAACAAAACAAACATTTAATCTCAAAAACAAGGTTTTAATACTATTTTCAATTTTTAAATCATTTTGATGAAGCAGTTTTTATTGATACTGGGAATATCCGGTATGTTGATATCATGCGGGAACAACCATAGTGGCACAAAGAATAACAGCAAGGATCTAGCACAGCTACTTGATAATTATTGGGAAGAAAGGATGCAGTTATTCCCATTAGAGGCCACTTCTAATGGTGATAACCGCTACAATGATAAAATGACCATTACCATTGCCCAATCATTCAGAGATAGCTTGGGAAGGTTTTATAATAAATACCTGCAACAGATAAATGGCATCGATAGTGTTTCATTAAGTGTTGATGAGCAAATGAGCTACCGCTTATTCAAATATGAAATGCAAATGGGCATTGAAGGTTTGAAATACCCTTCGCATTATCTTCCCATCAATCAGTTCTGGTCGTTGACATTAGACTTACCAACTTTAGGTTCAGGAAAAGGCAACCAGCCATTTAAAACAGTTGATGATTATGACAATTTCCTTGAAAGACTAACTGTTTTTCCAGCATGGGCCGATACTGCCATATACAATATGCGAATGGGTATAAAAACCGGCTGGGTACTACCTGAAAAACTGGTGATAAAGATACTGCCACAACTAAAAGCTATGTTGGTGCACAAAACTGACAGCAGTATTTTTTATGCACCAATCAAAAACTTTCCGGATAGTATACCTGCTGATGAAAGAAAACGGCTGACCATTGCATATGAAAAAGCAATAACAAATATCATTACCCCCACTTATGAAAAACTGTATGATTTCTTTGAAGATGAGTATCTACCCAAAGCAAGTAAGAGCAGTGGTATAGGAACCATACCCAAAGGCAAAGCTTATTATCAATACCTGATAAAATACTGGACAACAACTGACCTGAGCCCTGATAGTATTTATAATATTGGCCAGCATGAAGTAGAAAGGATCAGCACTGAAATGGAAAAAGTAAAAGAGCAGGTAGGCTTTAAGGGGGATATGAAGACTTTTTTTACTTACCTTAATGAAGATAAAAGATTTTACCCTTTCACTACCCCGGAACAAGTAATTGACAGCTTTAAACATATTCAGCAACAGGAAGCACCTACGCTAAAAAAGCTATTCAGCAAAGAACCCAAAACGCCATTTGTTATCAGGCAGACCGAAGCCTTCAGAGCAGCATCTGCGAGTGCTGAATACAACCAGGCTTCAGAAGATGGATCAAGGCCGGGTGTATTTTATGTACCTATAATGGATGCAAAAAAATTCAATGCGGTGGGTATGGTTACATTATTCTTGCATGAAGCTATTCCAGGGCACCATTACCAAATATCAACACAACAAGAAAATAAGAACCTGCCAAAGTTCCGCCGCTTTTTGTGGTATGGTGCTTATGGAGAAGGGTGGGCTTTATACTCAGAATCTTTAGGTAATGAATTAGGGGTTTATGATAATCCTTACCAGTATTTTGGCCACCTGAGCGATGCTATGCATAGAGCCTTACGGTTGGTAGTTGATATTGGTATGCACTATAAAGGCATGAGCCGCGAAGAAGCCATACAGTATATGATGACGCACGAAAGAGCTACAGAACAAGAGGCGATAGCTGAAATAGAACGGTATATGGCTATACCCGGCCAGGCACTATCTTATAAATTGGGGCAATTAACAATACGTGCAGAAAGAAATAAGTACGAACAAAAATTAGGTAGTAAATTTAACATAGCTTCATTTCATGAAGAGGTATTAAAAGATGGTTGTGTACCATTGAACATACTTCGCGAAAACATGGAAAACTGGGCGAAAAAACAATAAAAAAATGGACCATTTCAGAGTGGCGACCAGGACCTACCTGGACAAACTCATTAATAAACGTCTGCATGAAACCAAACTTGGTGAACAGGTAAAAACTGTATCAACTGAGCATTGGGAAGAAGAACTAAAAAACAGCACAGCCAAATATGTGCTACTGGGCATACCTGAAGATATAGGAGTACGTGCCAATTACGGCCTGGGTGGCACACATACACTTTGGGAACCTGCATTAAAAGCTATATTAAACATTCAAAACACCTCCATACTTGACGGAGAGAATATACTTGTACTTGGTGCTTTTGACCTAAGTGGTTTGATGCAACAATCTGAGAACAAAGATGTGCTGGAGCTAAGAGAGCTCGTTGCACAAATAGATGATATGGTGAGCCCGGTAATTGCTAAAATTGTTGAAGCAGGGAAATTGCCCATTGTAATTGGTGGTGGACATAATAATGCCTACCCTATTATACAAGGCACTTCCAGTGTTAGCAATATACAGATCAACTGCATCAACCTGGATGCACATAGTGATTACCATATCATGGAAGGTAGACACAGTGGCAATCCTTTTAGTTATGCCAAACGAAAAGGCTATATGGACAAGTATGCTGTGATCGGCCTGCATGAAAACTATAATTCACAAATAGCCATTGATGAACTAAAAGAAGATCATGATATTTTCTTTTCATTCTATGAAGACGTATTTATATTTGGCAACGACACTTATGAGCATGCATTAAATGATGCCATGCAACATGTGAAGGGCAAACTAACAGGTGTAGAACTAGATCTTGATTGTATAGCCAACACTTTATCCAGTGCAGGAACACCTTGTGGTATCAGTCCAAGGGTGGCAAGGCAATACCTGGCCAGGTGTGCAGATTCAGTAAATGTTGCTTATGTACATATAGCAGAAGGTGCTACCCAATTGCGTAGCGGACAAAAAGACCCTTCAACCGCAAAACTGGTTGCCTATCTTGTAACAGATTTCATCAAGGCAAATCAAAAATATCATAGCCACGAGTAATATTTGATCATAAAATCCTAATCAACAATTATCTCAAATAGTTGGAACATCAAAACAGTACAAATGCATAAATATTTTACACTACTATTAGTAACCTTACTACTATCTTTTTCAAATGTAGCATTCAGCCAAAACAAGAATGCAATTATTGAGCAAATAAAAAAAGAATTTGCTCGTATAAATACAGATACCGCGTTAAAAAAGGTTTTACTGGTTGAAGATGAATTTAAAACAGGAACAGACAGGGGTGGTGAGCTAACAGGATATTTTAAAAATAAACAAATAGTAAAGATCCGTGCATGGATAGGCATCTCTAATGGTTTTTACATTACTGAATACTTTCTTAAAAACAATGAATTGATATTTGTCTACAAGATATTCAACACCTATATGTATGATGAGAAACAGAACAAATTCGATGAATCAATTGTTGACAGGAAGTTTGAAGGTCGGTACTATTTCAACAATAAAAAGCTGATAGACAAAATAGCCATAGGCGATGCGCAAACAAATACAGATGAGGCCTCTCTGCTAAAAGAAGCAAATGAATACATGTTTTTGTTAAACAAAAAGCATAAATAAAAAAACTGTGTTTTTAGCGGCATTATTATAACGCTCTAAAAACACAGTATACTTATTTCAAAGAAAATCTTATTTCATTTTACTTAAAACGATATTCCAAACCTCTTTTTCTTTTACATCAGCTTCAGCATTCATTATTTCTGCCTGATCAATGATGGCATTTACTTCAAGGTTGTCTTTAATATCCTGGGCATTGATCTTAACATTCAGATACGTACCTTTTACGGCAGCACGAGCACATAAAGCACCGACACCAGCATCAGATACACTATTCGGGTTGCCAATCTCTGTCATCTTTTTGGCAAGATCAAAAGACTGAAAACATAACTGCATGACCCTGAAAGGTATTTTTATGGCATAAATTGTAGCAGATTCAATGGCAGCACTACGTGCTGCTTTTTCAGCATCATTGCTTTTAGGCATACCAAATGCATCCATAATTTTATTAAAGGCATTGGTATCTTCATCTACCAAAAAGAGTAGTTCTTTCATCAAAGTCTGGCCTTGTTCTGCATAATTGGAAAATTCTTCCCAGCGACTATCCCAACCTTTTTTATGAGAAGAAAGATTGGCAACCATAGTTCCTAATGCAGCACCTAATACACCACAATAAGCAGCAATAGAACCACCACCCGGAGCAGGTGAGTCTTTTGCAGTCTCCTGGGCAAAGTTTGCAAGTGTCATACCTGCCAGTTTACCAGCATTTGGTGACTGGAGGCAATATTCAATTATTTTTTTCTGCGGATCGAAAGGTCCAAGCTCGTCAAGACCCAAAGACATTACAGCTATTCTTATCAGCTCAGCCTCTCCTACCCCAACACTACGTTCCTGTTTGCGAAGAAAGTATTCACCTGCATCCAACAAAGCCTTTAAAGGAATTAGTCCAACCAACTCGCTGCCTGTAACACGCAAACCTCTTGCTTGTGCCCGTTCGCATGCCTTATCAAAAAGAATATGCAAAGGTGTTACATTCATATTTGTGAGGTTCACCGATATCTGTGCCTTACCATATTCTTCAATATACCAACCAATAGCTTTTACAGACTTTAACAACCCCGGTTCCCAGACAGCTTCTCCTTTTTCATCTTTAACCACCTTACCTTTCTCGTCTTTCTTCTGGCGTCCTTTTTCACGTATGTCGAAAGCAACTGCATTAGCACGACGGGTAGATGTTGTATTAAGATTGATATTGTATGCTATCAAAAAATCGCGTGCGCCAATTACAGTGGCACCACTTTGTTCATTAAATACAGCAGAACCAAAATCAGGTTTCCATTCAGGTTTTACAATTTTAGCAGCAAAACCTTCGTATTCACCCGCACGAATATCTGCAAGGTTTTTACGATAGGCCATGTTAGATGCATATTCATATAAATAAGTGGGAATATTCAACTCTTCACCAACCCTTTTAGCCAACTGTTTTGCGAATTCAACAGTTTCTTCCATTGTAATACCAGAAACCGGTATCAACGGACAAACATCTGTAGCACCCATACGCGGATGTTCCCCCGTATGATGACGCATATCTATCAATTCGCCGGCTTTCTTTATTGCCTGAAAAGCTGCCTCTATAACAACATGGGGGTTACCTACTATAGTTACAACTGTGCGATTAGTTGCCTTGCCCGGATCCACATCCAGCAATTGTATACCTTCTACTTTTTCTATTTCATTAGTGATCTGTTTAATAATGTCCATATTGCGCCCTTCGCTAAAATTTGGGACACATTCTATAATTGCATTTTTAAAATCTTTCATTCCATGTATTTTGAAGTGCAAAGGTGGTGATATTAAGTCAAAACTTAAAAGTCAAAAATCAAAAATGTGTTTATGTTGGGAACAATTGTTCAAAACAAAAAGGCACCTTCAAAAAATGAAGGTGCCCATATTATATCTTATATAATTTAAAACCTGTAACCTAGAGAAAAAGCAAGACGGGCCAAACCACCTACCCCCTGATCAACACCACCTACGGTATTCACATAAGTGATACCAAATCCGAAATCAATACCACAATAAAATTTGGGTGAAGGATTAATATTTAAAGAGTTGGTGACCATGATCCCGAATTTAGCAAGGCTTTGTTTTGTCCATGTTGATGTATTATTATCATAACTACCTGTACTACCTGATTCTATTACAAAATTGGGGCCTACTGAATAGCGAAACATACCAAACGAGCCTCTTGGATAAATTTTGATCCCAGGATAAGCACAAAAAACACCATAATTGGCAGATACCGTTGAGCCGTAATAAGGGTTTACTCCATAGTTAGTCCCATCAACCTTATTAATGGAAATTACCAGGGGCAAACTAAATGCAATTAGCCCTCTCTTATCAAGTGCCGTTTCAAATGCAATACCAAAACCTTCAACTCCGGCGTCTGTAATAGTTACTGGGGAAATACTTAAAACGCTTCTACCATAATGCTCTTGCGCTTTATTATGATGACTACTACGGGTAGGTTCATCATCCTGAGCATGCGCTACTGTAAAAGAAGTAATTGCTAAGGCACATAATAAAAGGGCTTTCAATTTCATAATTTCGATATTTAGTTATGATTGGTTTTGTGATATTACTGCATTAATAATGCCAAAGATCAGGAATAACTAAAAGAGCCTTTATCAGTTTCTATAATTACCTCTTTTTTCTCTGCATGCTCCACATAACCAGATACCTGAGCTTCAATATTAAAAGATCTTGCAATCTCAATTATAGCATTAGCGGTGTTTTTATCTGTAAAAATCTCCAGCCGCTGCCCCATATTGAATACCTGGTACATTTCTTTCCAGTCGGTACCTGCCGATCTTTGTATTAGGTTAAATAACGGAGGAATTGGTAATAAATTGTTCTTAACCACCCTTAAAGGTTTGGGCAGATAATGCAGGCATTTGCTTTGTCCGCCACCACTACAGTGAATAATACCATGTATGTTATCAAAATACTTTTCCAATATTTTCAATACAACAGGCGCATAGGTACGCGTAGGAGATAAGATCATTTTACCAATATCCAGAGGCGTATCTGTGGCATCTGTTAAACCATAGCTACCATTATATACTACTGCTTCAGGTAGATTTGGGTCAACACTTTCAGGATATTTTTTTGCATATTCTTTTTTCAGTAGTTCATGGCGGGCACTGGTAAGACCATTACTACCCATGCCACTATTATATGCATCTTCGTAAGTAGCCTGGCCATAACTTGCCAATGAGACCACCACATCGCCATGTTGCATATTTTCTGTGGTCACCAGTTTATCACGACGCATACGGCAAGCCATGGTACCATCTACAATTACGGTACGTACCACATCACCCACATCTGCCGTTTCACCACCTAATAAGTGTACCTCAATACCATATTCCCTTAATCTATCGAAATAAGATTGTGTACCATTTATCAGTTCAGAGATCACGTCACCAGGAATCAAATGTTTGTTCCTGCCAATGGTAGAAGAATATGTAAAAGGCCCAGTGGCACCCACGCAAAGCAGGTCATCGGTATTCATTACTATAGAGTCTATAGCAATACCTTTCCAAACACTCATGTCACCAGTTTCCTTCCAATACATATAGGCAAGGATTGATTTGGTACCAGCCCCATCAGCATGCATCAGGTTGCAATACTCAGGGTCATTACCCCAAAAATCAGGGTAAATTTTACAAAATGCATTAGGATACAGACCTTTATCGAGCTTTGAAATAGCACGGTGCACATCCTCTTTCTGTGCAGATACGCCTCGAAGATTATAACGGTTGTTGTCAGACATTTACGGGTCAAAAATAGGAAAGGAAAAGCGAATTAATAAGTAAATGCTGCACAGAACCAAAAAACCATTGATAAAGAATTAATATCTGTGTACCATTCCCAGCAACATTTCCTTTACTTGGGGCCATTCATCATCTATAATACTATACATAGCCGTATTTCTAAAGGTATTATTATCCCTTACCCTTTCTTTTCGTAGCACTCCTTCAAATTTTGCCCCTACTTTTTGTATGGCGGCACGGCTTCGCAGGTTATTTTCGTCTGTTTGTAATTGCACCCTAACCGTCTTTAAGGTCTCAAAACAAAAG
>Ga0207082_1078_pt1 | contig 21815 bp, 19 predicted proteins | sample Alteio_BWMinHeat_56_FD_153588 | JGI IMG/M metagenome (GOLD analysis project Ga0207082, IMG submission 153588) | Enriched cells from forest soil in Barre Woods Harvard Forest LTER site, Petersham, Massachusetts, United States -... | ecosystem: Environmental > Terrestrial > Soil > Temperate forest >...
AGTAACGCCCGTAAACTCTTCTACAAGTATATTGCGCGATTGTGGCGTTTCAGTCGAAGCTATGTAGGTGGTATCATTAAAAGAGCCAACGTGTATATAAGGTCCCTTTTCGGTACAAGAGCCCAAAAACAAACCTGCAGATAGTATAAAAGCAAGTTTTAATGCTTTCTTCATTTTTTACATATTTAGGGTTACGAAGTTAATGTTTTTACACAAATCAGCCTCAATCTGTTATAAGCATCTTTTCTGTTAACTTTACCCCAGTAAATAGCATAATATGGAAGAAAGTAAGCGGCAAAAACAAGTAAGTAAGCTTCTCCTGGAAGAAATGAGTGATATTTTTCAAAGGGGTGGTGTAAATATAGTAGATGGTGGTATGGTTTCGATATCGAAGGTAATGGTGACACCAGACCTGCTGGAAGCGCGTATTTACCTTAGCTTTTTTCAGATCAAAGACCCTTCAGCATTATTACACACCATAAAAGAACGCACTGGCGAATGGCGTAAAGTATTGGGGCAGCGTGTTCGTAATCAACTGCGCCGTGTGCCTGAATTGCAATTTTTTACAGATGACACACTTGATTATGTTTTCAAAATGGAGGAAATATTCAAGAAACTGAACGAGGATCGTAAACCAGAACAAGAATAGGATGAGTAGCACCCTAACCTGGCAATTAGCTATTCGGTATCTGAAAGGCAAACGCTCAGGTAATGCCGTGCCTTTGTTGTCTCGTATCAGTATGACGGCTATTGCTGTGGGTAGTGGGGCTATGATCATTTTGTTCTCTGTTTTTAATGGTTTTGAAGACCTTGTAAAAGATCTGTATAAAGCCTTTTATCCTGAGATAAGAGTAACTGCAGCAAAGGGAAAGTTCTTTTCTCTGAATGATAAGCAGGTAGCTGCTATAAAGCATATAAAAGGAGTAGATAGTTTATCATTTGTGCTGGAAGATAATGTGTTGCTGCATAGTGACCAGGACCAAAGAGCAGCTGTGATAAAAGGTATCGATGATAATTATTTCAAGGTTAATAATGTAGATCCGTTTATTACATTAGGTGATCATAATGTAAGTGTTGATACATCGGGTACTACTGGTACTGCCATTATTGGCGAGAAGCTGGCGGATATGATGGGGCTGGATGTGAAGAATCATATTAATAGTATCTCCCTTTATTATCCGAATGCTAAACTGCAGCACCCAACAATGGATATGGCAAATGCTTTCCAGGTGCTAACCTTATATCCACGTGGGATGTTCAGGGTGCAGGATGAGTTTGATGATAAGTATATTTTAGCCCCTATTAGTCTGGTCCGGCAGCTTTTTAATGAAGACTCTAGGTATTCTTCAATTGAAATAAAGGTTGCGGAGAATGGTAGTTTTGCAGATGTTAAGCAGCAAATAGAAAACATAACGGGTACAGCATATAAAACACAAACAAGGTATGAGCAAAACAAAGCTACATATTCAGTTATGAATGCTGAACGCTGGGTGATGTATGCAATACTTGTTTTTGTGTTAATTATTGCATCTTCTAATATGGTTGGGGCTTTGTCCCTGCTTGTATTGGAAAAGGAGAAGGATATGGCCATACTACGTGCTATGGGTGCACATCGTAAAACGATTAGGAATGTTTTCCTGGGTGAGGGCTTATTATGGTCTTTGATAGGTGGAGGAATAGGTATTGTTTTAGGGACGGTCATCTGTTTGCTTCAAATACAGTTTCATTTAGTGAAGCTTGGGCCTGACTTTATGATCGATGCTTTTCCTGTAAAGATGGCTTTTACTGATTTTATCCTGGTGATAGCAACTATAGTTTTTGTAGGCGTATTGGCATCATGGTATCCTGCACAGCGCGCCAAGCGCATTGTGATATTCGATCTGAAAAGTAATTAGTAATTAGGCATTTGGAATTAGGTTTATTTAGTCTTCTTACATTTTTTCTGGTAATCTTATTCCTAATAAATGCATGGCGTGACGTAATACCTGCGCTGTCATTATTACGGTCATCAGTCTTAATTGTTTTTTCTCCTCATTTTCTGCTTTGCTGATGCTGTGTACATCATAAAATGAATTGAACAGTTGCGCTAACTGGAAAGCGTAATTACATAATAAAGAAGGATTGTATTCTGTTGCGGCACTATCTACAATATCAGGGTATTGCTCTAAAGCTCTGATAAGGTCTTTTTCTGCAGTAGTTATATCTTCTGTTCTTTTGAAGGTTTGGAATTTGACGTTATCAGGCAGCAAAGACATGTGCTCTTTGCGTAAGATAGAGCAGATACGGGCATGTGCATATTGGATAAAAGTGGCAGTAAACCCGTGAAGATCTATAGATTCCTTAGGGTCGAAGATCATTTTCTTTTTAGGGTCTACACGCAGCAGGTAGAATTTGAGTGCGCCTAAACCAATCGTGTCATATAATTTATTCAATTCATCTACACTAAAGCCTTCGGTTTTACCAGCCTGTTCTGTTTGTTCGCGTGAAAGATTTACCATCTCGGCTATCATATCATCTGCATCCACTACTGTGCCTTCACGGCTTTTCATACGGCCAGATGGTAATTCAACCATGCCATATGATAAATGATAAACAGCATCAGCACAAGGGTCTCCGAGCTTTTTTAATATCAGCTTCAGTACCTGCATGTGGTAGTTCTGTTCATCGGCAATTACATAGATTGATTGATTGAGTTTGTAGTCGTTGTATTTTAAACGGGCAGTACCTATATCCTGTGTTATATAAACAGAGGTGCCATCCCCACGTAGTAATAATTTTTGATCTAATCCCTCTGCTGTGAGATCCACCCAAATAGAACCGTCCGGTTTTTGATAAAAAACGCCTTTATGCATGCCTTCCATCACAATATCTTTTCCTAAAAGGTAGGTATCACTTTCTTTATACATCCTATCGAAATGAATACCCAGTTTGTTGTAGGTCTCATCGAAGCCTGCATACACCCAATTGTTCATCATTTCCCAAAGACTACGTACATCTCTATCGCCTGATTCCCATAAACGAAGCATTTCCTGTGCTTCTTTCATTATTGGAGCTTCTTTTTCTGCAGTAGTCTCATCCATACCTTCAGCTTTCAGTTTTTCTAGTTCAGCTTTGTAGGCATCATTGAATTTTACGTAGTAATCACCAACTAGATGGTCGCCTTTGATGCCTGTACGTGCTGGAGTATCACCCTGGCCATAGCGCTGCCAGGCTATCATTGATTTGCAAATATGGATGCCACGGTCGTTAACAAGATTAGCTTTAATTACCTGGTTGCCATTTGCTTTCAGGATATCAGACATGGCAGCCCCAAGAAAAATATTACGAAGGTGCCCGAAGTGTAAAGGTTTATTGGTGTTAGGAGAAGAGTATTCCACCATAATACGCTGGTCTTTTGGTGCTTTATCACCATAATGCACATCATTAAAATGATTGAGCAAAAAAGACGACCAGAAATTATCTTTAAGTGTAAGGTTCAAAAAGCCACTAACAATCTCATAAGTTGCAAATAATTCGCATTTCCCCAGCAAATAATCACCCAGTTGTTTGCCTAGTTCATCCGGTTTCATACGCAGCGCTTTTACAAAAGGAAACAACACGACTGTATAATCACCTTTGAACTCGGGCTTGGTTTGGTTTACAGCTACTGTAGCCTTGCCAAGGTCTGCACCTGGGAACAAATGTTTAATGGCATCTTCTGCGGCTGCTCTGATCTGGGCTGAAATGGTCATTGGCTCAATTGAATTAGGGGGCAAAAATACAAGTTATTATTTGAGTGGGAATTCTTAGTTAACCAGATTGATTTTTAATATATAGAAATGAATTCAAGGTGTCTATAAAAAGAAATTTTCATAATTTTGACAAAAAACAGACATTTAAATTTGGTTTTAATTGAATTTTAATGTTATTTTTGTTTTAACAAACCGACACAAACAACTAAAAATATTTAAGTAGTTTTCATGGTGATAGGGTTTATAGGGGCTGGCCTGTTCTCAGGTTGGCTTTTTTATTTGTTGTAATTCGTACCAGTATCTTAGCGATTTTGATTTTCTTGTTTCCGCTTTACTTCCGCTTTTTGCCTGTTCAAAAATAAAAAATATTAATCTACTTATTTGATTGTCAGTTTATTGTGAGCTAGCTTCCGCTTTTCTAAAAAAAATATTTGTAGTTAGAAATGGTGGGGAGGCCCTGACCGCAATCGCACGTACTGAATGCATATTGGCGATTTTTTATTGGTACTACCTGTGGGAAGCAATAACCAGACTGCAATTTACTATTAGGGCATTGCGGATTCCAAAAATAGATATGCACATTTTGGAAGTATTTAGTTACCTAATATGTTCCCGGTCATATCGGTCTGGAAAAGGACACTTACATTGACTATGGAAATGGGCATAAGTTACACTAATCAACTAGTTGCAAATACTCAGGAGATATCTCCTAACGTCGATATGACAACCTTGATTGTTGTTTTTGAAAATAGGTTTTCTAAACAATGGTCAATTCCTCTTCCAAATCTTTTTCGATCTTCAAATTATTGATGATGAAGACCTGCCTGTCTGGGGTGTTCTTGCCCATGTAGTATTCCAGTAGTTTTTGTATCTGTGCATCCTGGCTAATGAGTACAGGATCTTTGCGCATGTCCTCGCCAATGAATTGTGCAAATTCTTCAGGGGATATCTCACCAAGTCCTTTGAATCGTGTGATCTCTGGTTTGGTACCCAGTTCTGCAATGGCATTTCTTCTTTCTTCGTCGGTGTAGCAATAGATGGTCTTTTGCTTATTGCGCACGCGGAAAAGTGGTGTTTGCAGGATATAGATATGGTTGTTACGTACCAGGTCGGGGAAGAACTGGAGGAAGAAAGTCATGATGAGGAGGCGGATGTGCATACCATCCACATCGGCATCAGTAGCTATTACTATATTATTGTAGCGTAAACCATCAAGTCCTTCTTCAATATTCAGCGCATGTTGCAGGAGGTTGAATTCCTCATTCTCATACACCACTTTTTTGGTAAGGCCATAACAGTTAAGAGGTTTACCACGAAGACTGAATACAGCTTGTCTTTCTACATTTCGGGATTTAGTGATAGAACCACTTGCGGAATCACCCTCTGTAATGAAGATGGTAGACTCTAATTGTTTTTGTATGAACTCTTCCTTACCCTTATTCGGGATATCATCATTCAAGTGTATGCGACAATCACGCAGTTTTTTGTTATGGAGGTTGGCTTTTTTTGCACGCTCATTGGCCAGTTTGCGAATACCGGAAAGTTCTTTACGCTCACGTTCACTTTGTTCTATCCTGCGTTTCAGTTCTTCGGCTACTGAAGGATTTTTGTGCAGGAAATTATCCAATTCTTTGGCCATGAAATCATACACAAATGATTTCATGGAAGGGCCACCTTCTGAAACATATTGAGAACCGAGTTTGGTTTTGGTCTGAGATTCAAAAACAGGTTCCTGTACTCGAACTGATATAGCTGCGACAATGCTTTGACGAACATCAGATGCTTCGTAATCTTTTTTATAAAAATCACGGATAACTTTTACGAACGCCTCGCGGAAAGCACCCTGGTGGGTACCACCCTGTGTAGTATGCTGGCCATTTACGAAAGAATATATTTCTTCACCATAATCGCCCGAGTGAGAGAACGCCAGTTCAATATCTTCAGCTTTGAGGTGAATGATAGGGTAGCGCAGTGATTCGGGATTGGCTTTTCGTTGTAACAGATCAAGCAAGCCATTTTTTGAAATATAGTTTCTGCCATTGAAATGCATAAGCAGACCGGCATTCAGGAAGCAATAGTTCCATATCTGGTTCTCTACATATTCATTCAGGAAGTGATAATGACGGAACACCGTATCATCAGGTGTGAAGACAACCAGCGTACCATTAGCTTCTGTAGTTGGTGCTTCTTTATGTTCCTTTACAAGGATACCCTTATCGAATTCTGCAGTTTTCATTTTGCCTTCACGAAAAGCAGTAACCTTGAAATAAGAACTAAGTGCATTCACCGCTTTGGTACCCACACCATTCAAACCTACAGATTTCTGGAAAGCTTTACTATCGTATTTGGCACCGGTATTTATCTTGCTAACAACATCCACTACTTTCCCCAATGGGATGCCGCGGCCAAAGTCGCGAATAGTAACGCTGCCTTTATCAATAGTAATCTCCACACGCTTACCAAAGCCCATAGTGTATTCGTCAATACAGTTATCCACTACTTCTTTTACAAGTATATAGATACCATCATCCATACTGCTACCATCGCCCAGCTTGCCTATATACATACCCGGACGCAAGCGAATATGTTCGCGCCAGTCGAGTGATCGTATACTATCTTCGTTATATTGATTTAACAGATCTGCCATGTCTTTCCTCTTTTTCTCAGGTGCAAAGTAAGTGTTTTCAGGAATTAGGAATTAGGAATTGGGAATTGGGTTGTGAGAATGTGGGTAAAAAGTTGATATGTTAAAAAGTTGAAAGGTTAGTTTGTTGGCGATGTATTTGGACAATTTTCTATAATTTCAATTGCAATTTATATCTATGCGAATAATACTTATATTCTTTTTGGGTTTTATTTTTTCACTTCAGGGGTTCTGCCAGACGTTTGACAAGAAACTAATATGTGGCAAGAAATGGTATTATGAAAAAATGCAGTCAGATAAGATGGAGGTAGTAAAGGTGAGCGCTGCGGAGAAGAATGATTATTTTATATACAAATGCAATGGGGCTTTTGAAAGTAATACCCACGGGAAAATAGAAAAAGGAGTTTGGTCTTTTAATAATAAGGATAGTAATATAAAGGTGGTGCAGCCACCTGTACCACCCAGTAAATATGAAGTGAAAGTTGTGACTAAAATGATACAAGCTGATTCGACCCACCTGGTGCTACAGGGCAATGCCAATGGTGGAGGAATAGTAACTTTGTACTTGGTTACGCGCTAATTAATACCAAGTAATTCTACTTCGAAAATCAAAGTACTGTTAGGTCCGATCAGGGAACTAACCTGTTGTTCGCCATAACCAAGGTGTGGTGGTATGAAGAAACGCCATTTGCTACTAACCGGCATTAATTGCACGCCTTCTGTCCACCCTTTTATGACCATATTGAGTGGAAAAGCTGCAGGCTGGCCGCGAAGTACAGAACTATCGAAAACAGTACCATTTATCAGTGTACCATGATAATGGCAGGTAACTTTATTGAATTGAGTTGGTTTTGGGCCATCACCTTCAACCATTATTTCGTATTGTAAACCGCTAGGTAAGGTTACAATGCCCGGCTTTTGTTTGTTTGCTTCCAGGAATTCCTGTCCGGCTTTAAGGTTTTCTGCTGCTTTATCGGCCTTCAGTTTGAAGAGTTTGTCTGCGATACCCATATCTATGATGTTAATATTTTCTGAAAATTATTGATTCAAAGAAGCTGCAAATATCGGATAAAAACCAGACTAACCCAGTTTTTCATTGTCCCTATGACGAGTAGCATCGCGTATATTCTTTTTTTCAAAATTCTTTTGGAGGGCTTCGGTGAGGTCTACCCCTGTTTGGTTGGCAAGGCAAAGCAAGACCCAAAGAATATCAGCCATTTCATCGGGCAGGCTTTTGTTTTTATCAGATTCTTTAAAGGATTGTTCGCCATACTGACGTACCATGATACGAGCCAGCTCGCCCGTTTCTTCCATTAGTATACCAAGGTTGGTGAGCTCACTAAAATAACGGACACCTACAGTACGGATCCATTCGTCTACCTGTTGTTGTGCTTGTTTTATAGTTATATCCATGGTTTGTAGTATTTGTTTGTTTAGGTAAAATAATGGAACTTCCAGTTTAATTCAAAGGTCAAAATTCAAAAGGCAAAAATCTCAATTTTGCTTATTGAGTAAGGAAAATACAATATTAACCCCTATGATTTTGAATTTTGAGTTTTAAATTTTGACTTAGATATGCAATACGCGAATGATATAGAAGCAGCGAAAGCACTGAAAGAAAGTTTTGACTCCATCAAAAAGGCGATAGGTAAAGTGATAGTAGGGCAGGATGATGTTATCAATAAACTCCTCATTTCTATTTTATGTAATGGGCATAGTTTGCTGGTGGGTGTACCCGGGCTGGCAAAAACATTGCTGGTAAAGACAGTTGCAGATGCGCTTGATCTTTCGTTTAAACGTATCCAGTTTACTCCCGATCTGATGCCGAGTGATATAACAGGTGCGGAGATACTCAATGAGCAAAGACAGTTCCAGTTCATAAAAGGGCCTTTGTTTGCTAACATCATATTGGCAGATGAGATAAATCGTACCCCACCTAAAACACAGGCGGCACTGCTGGAAGCGATGCAGGAACGCAGCTTGACATCTGGTGGCACATTGTATAAACTACCAGCACCGTTTTTTGTATTAGCTACACAAAACCCGATAGAGCAGGAAGGAACCTACCCATTGCCAGAGGCACAGTTGGATAGGTTCATGTTCCAGATAACGGTGGATTATCCAAGTTTTAGTGAAGAAGTGATGATTGTAAGAAATACTACAGGGTCAGCTGTTGTGGAACTAAGTAAAGTACTGGATGCACAGGCGATATTAGATTTTCAGGACCTGGTACGAAGGGTACCTGTACCTGATAATGTATTGGAATATGCAGTAAGGCTGGTGCATAAAACACGTCCGGGAACAGCGCAGGCGGCAGATATTGCCAATCAATATGTGGCTTATGGTGCGGGGCCAAGGGCTTCGCAGTATTTAGTGCTGGGAGCTAAGTGTAATGCTTTGCTGACGGGTAAATATTCGCCAGATATAGAAGATGTGCAAGCTATGGCTATGTCTGTGCTCAGACATCGTGTGCTGAGAAACTATAAGGCAGAGGCGGAAGGTATTAATCAAGATGCGTTGATAAAACAATTGTTGTAAATTCTGCTGATAGTAAAATATAATACTGATGGAAAATATAACCGGTAAGGCCGAATTTCTGAAAAATGAATATGCTAAAAAGCTTGCCGCGCTTGACCCGAATACATTACCAGTATGGGGTAAGATGAGTGTGCAGCAAATGATGGAGCATATGGCCGATTATATACGGATCAGCAATGGTAGAAATCCACATGAGATAGTGACCGCTGAAGAGCATTTGCCCAAAATGGTAGCTTTCCTGGAAAGTGAGAAACAGATGCGGGAGAATACACCAAATCCATTATTGTCGGATGTGCCACCTGCCGTAAAACATACAACGGTTCAGGATGCAATTGCTGCAATACAAACTGAAATAGACCATTTATTTGAGGTGTTTGAAAATGATAAGGAGCTGAAAACAACACATCCGTTTTTCGGGAACCTGGATTTTGAACATACTATACAGTTACTACATAAACATGCTATGCATCATTTGAGACAGTTTGGGTTGGTGGTGTAACCTTGTTCAATTATAATATTTTTTCATTTATACATGTTTTCAGTGCTATCATAGATAGCGTGAAAAATGATTAATTTTGCACGTCCTAAAAAAGGAAAATATGCCGGTAACACAGTTGAAGAATTACGCAGAAGGGAAATGGGTGACAGCCAAGAAAGAAGGAGATGTATTGTATAATGCTGTAACAGGTGATGCAATCTATACTGCCAGCAGCGAAGGATTGGATTTTGGTGCTATGATGGATTATGCACGTAAAGTGGGTGGGCCAGCATTGAGAAAGCTGACCTTTCATGAGCGTGGTAGAATGTTGAAGGCACTGGCCATGTATTTGCTGGAGCGAAAGGAGTATTTTTATAAAATAAGTACTTATACAGGTGCTACACGTGTAGACTCATGGGTAGATATAGAAGGTGGTATTGGTAATTTGTTTGCTAATGCCAGTTTAAGGAAGCAATTCCCCAATGAGCGTTTTTATGTGGATGGGGATGCGGTGAAACTTTCAAAGAATAATACATTCATCGGTCACCATATTATGGTGCCTAGGGAGGGTGTTGCAATACATATCAATGCATTCAACTTCCCGGTATGGGGTATGCTGGAGAAAATAGCGGTGAATTTGCTGGCAGGTGTGCCTGCTATAGTGAAGCCTGCTACACTTACTTCTTATCTGACCGAAGCTGTTTTTGAAGAGATCATTAAATCGAACATACTACCTGAGGGTTCCCTACAATTGATATGTGGCTCTGCGAGGGGTATTTTAGATACTATAGAAACACAGGATGTGGTGACCTTTACTGGTTCTGCATCAACAGGGCAAAAATTGAAATCACATCCACGCATTGTATCTGAAGGGGTATCTTTTAATTTGGAAGCAGACTCATTGAACTGCTGTGTATTGGGTAGTGATGTGAAAACGGACATGCCTGAGTTTGATATCTTTATCAAGGAAGTAGTGAGAGAAATGACCACTAAGGCCGGACAGAAATGTACGGCTATCAGGCGGATCATTGTTCCTGCAAATATGGTAGAAGATGTGCAAATAGCTTTGGGCAAGAGATTAAAAGGTATGGTGATGGGTGACCCTTCTGTAGAAGGTGTGCATATGGGGCCATTGGCGGGTATCACACAGAGAAATGAAGTAAGAGAAAGGGTACAACAACTTGCCGAGAGCCAGCATATAGTGATAGGTGATATGGAGCATTTTGAAGTTGTGGGTGCTGATAAAGAAAAAGGTGCTTTTCTACCACCATTGGTTTTCCTTAATTCGGATCCATTTAAAAATACAGACTGCCATAATATTGAAGCGTTTGGGCCAGTGAGCACCATCATTCCATATAATACTATTGATGATGCTATTGCACTAGCAAAAATGGGTAAGGGCTCATTGGTTTGCTCAATTGTAACAGCAGATGATGAAATTGCTAAAGAATACGTGCTTGGTGCTGCAAGTATGCACGGTCGTATTTTGATACTGAATAGGGATTGTGCAAAAGAAAGTACAGGTCATGGTTCGCCAATGCCGCTGTTGGTGCATGGAGGCCCTGGTCGTGCGGGTGGTGGCGAGGAAATGGGAGGTAAGCGTGGTGTGTTACATTATATGCAGCGCACAGCTATACAGGGTTCACCAACTACATTGTCTCGTATTACAAATGTATACCAGCAAGGGGGTAAACAACATGAAACAATCGTGCATCCTTTCCGCAAGCATTTTGAAGAACTTGAAATAGGAGATACGGTAACAACAGCAAAACATACAGTTTCGGAAGCAGATATCACCAATTTTGCAAACGTTAGTGGAGATAATTTTTACGCGCATATGGATGCAACCTCATTAGAGGGTACCATATTTGAAAGGCGTGTGGCACATGGTTATTTCGTGCTTTCGAAAGCGGCTGGTTTGTTTGTGGATGCAAAGAAAGGACCGGTATTGTTGAACTATGGTATTGATGAAGCAAGATTCACGAAGCCTGTTTATCCGGGTATGACCATAGGGGTAAGATTGACCGTAAAGGAAAAAGTAGACCAGGAAAAACGTACTGAGGATGATATTGCAAAGGGCATTGTAAAATGGCTGGTGGATGTATATGATGAGACAGGTGAGACTGTTGCCATTGCTACTATATTAACGATGGTAAAGAAGCTGGATCGGGTGTAGGTCGTTAAGGGGTTAGAAAGTTAAAAGGTTAATAGGGTAGTATTTACAGCTAAATATATTTTAATGCAGAAAGAAGCATACATAAACAGTTCAGTTGACAATGGTATTGCTACCATTGAGTTTTTTCATCCATCAAGCAATTCTTTGCCGGGGGCTATATTGAATAAATTGGCAACAATTATTACATCAGTAAGTGAGCAAGCTGATGTGAAAGTTTTGATACTACAAAGTGGGGGTGAAAAAGCATTTTGTGCAGGAGCTTCTTTCGATGAATTGATAGCGATAAAAACAGAAGCTGAGGGGTTGGCATTTTTCAGTGGTTTTGCAAAAGTGATCAATGCGATGCGCAAAAGCACTAAGCTGATCATTGGCCGTATACAAGGTAAGGCTGTAGGTGGTGGTGTTGGTTTGGTATCTGCAACTGATTATGCTATCGCAACAATAGATGCCTCTGTGAAATTAAGCGAACTGGCAGTAGGTATAGGTCCATTTGTTGTGGGGCCGGCTGTAGAACGTAAAACTGGTACTTCAGGATTTACCCAACTGGCTATCGATGCAACTATGTGGCGCAGTGCAGATTGGGCTAAACAATATGGTCTTTACGCTGAAGTGCACAGCAATGTTGGCGAAGTAGATGCTGCAGTTAAAGCACTTTCTGAAAGACTTGCGAAAAGTAGTCCTGAGGCAATGGCTGAGTTAAAAAAAGCATTTTGGGCAGGAACCGAACATTGGGATATGTTGCTAACAGAACGTGCTGCAATAAGTGGCAGGTTGGTATTAAGTGATTTTACACGTAATGCCATCAATAGCTTTAAGGCTAAGTAAATTGCTTCTTGCGTTCGTTATCTGTAAAAAAGAATAAGGCAGTAAATAAGGCATAGAACGTAACACCTTGTTGCCGTGATAATACTGTTTCTGTAATAAAAGTAATACTAAGCAATATCAATAAAGATAGATATAGTTTGTTCTTGTTTTTTACTGCAACATAGAATTGTACCACCAGTGTGAATAACAGTATTGCGATACCAATAAGTCCGAAGGCCAGCCAGGCATTTATATATTCATTGTGTGGGCCGTAATATACAGGTGGGATATGATTCGGAATATAATATTTGTCGTATTGTACATTCATTAATGATTGCACCTTGCCTGCCCCAACACCCAGCATCCAATTATCACGTAATACCGAAGTGTTTACCTTCCAAATTAGTTGTCTCGCATACAATGAATTTGTAACTACACTTGCAGTAGTGTCTTTATTGTTGGCATACTGTACCATTTCATGTATGCGTTGCCCTAAAAATGGTACAAAGGCTACAACTGACAAAAACGCCAGAAGTAAGCTAATAACCATTGCTTTTTGAGAGCGGATAAAATTCTTTGTTGCCCCCCAAAGCACTATTAGAACTATGAATAATGCGAGAATTGGCGTTTTGGCTAAAAGTGAGAATAAGAACAGGAATAGGAAATAGTATAGAATGTATCTGGATACGGGTTTTAAAGTAATTGGTTGCAGCATTAAAATGCAAATAGAAAATCCAAGGTATAAAGACATGTAAGTAGGGTGCAGACCGGTAATGTCTTCGAAATATAATCTGTATGAAACATGAGATAACACCTCGTTGTGAGTAGATAGATAATGCGCTATAAAAGCGACATTGCCGGCAAAAGCTGAAGCAAGTGTGGCATATGCAAAAAAAGGTAGCTCTTTTTTTATCAGGTCTTTAATGGAGCTATTTATTGCTATCAAAGCAAATGGGAATAAAAAATAGGATATCCTATGCTCACAATACATCAGTGCTTCCCCTTTGAATTGCTGTGGGGTAAGGGGCAGGTAGATGAGATATAACAGATATCCGGAACCTAATAGAAATGCCCAGAGGTAATTTTTTTTTGCAGGTTTATACCCGGACAGCAAGGAATGAAAAACGAAGTAGATAGTTGAAGATATAAGCAGTAAGACCTGGATAGCTCCTGGTAATATAAAACTTATCATCAATAACCTGGCGATGTATGTATCAATGAGCTTTATTTTGTTCATGATATTTTTTTATCGCTGTGGAATTCTTTTAAGACCTTTTCAATATAAGTAGTTAGCTCATTTCTGAACCTCTCATCAGAAAACTTGAGTGCGTTCTGACGTATTAGTTTATGGTCCGTCAAAGGTTTTGCATCTAATTTTTTGATAGCACTTACTATGCTTTCTTCTGTTTGGTCATCAAACAGATAGCCAGTTTCACCTTCGACTACTGTTTCGAGATAGCCGCCATTGCGTAATGCTATGACAGGGGTTCCACAAGCCTGTATTTCAACACATAATATCCCAAAATCTTCTTTTGCAGCAAATATGCAGGCCTTTGCTTCCTGTATATAGCGTATCATGTCCACATCATTCACATATCCAAGCCATTCTATATTCGGAGCGTGTTTTAAAAGGTCTTGTATACTTGATGAACCATAGCCTTCACCTATCAGAATCAGTTTTTTATCAGGCATATGTTGGAATGCTTGTAAAACCAGATCCATTTTTTTATAAGGAACGAAACGGCCGATGCACAAATAATAATCTTTCCTGGGTTGTTCGGAGAGATTGAACATTTCAATTCTTACAGGAGGGTATATTACTACAGATTCGCGTTTGTAATTATTTAAAATGCGTTGTTGTACGTTTATGGAGTTGGCTATATAATAGTCTACATTATCTGATGATCTCAGGTCCCATTTGCGTATATATTTTACAAAGGTCTTGTAAAGGAATGATTGGCCAAAAGTATGGGTTTGTGCATATTCTTCATACATATCCCAAGCATAACGCATTGGCGTATGGCAATAGCAAACATGGGGGATGCCGGGAGCTTTACGGAAGCCTTTTGCTACAGCATGAGAAGAAGAGATGATAAGGTCGTAATCTTTTAAATAAAATTGCCGGATAAAAAAAGGCATTAAAGGCAACAGGTATCTGTATATAATGGAGCGATAAGGTATGTAATTAAGTAGTGTTGTTCTTATAGGGTAGTTTTTTAGTATTTTTTTACTGTCTTCTTTAGAGAGGCTGTTGAAAAGGGTATAAATGGTAATGTCTTCGTTTTTGTAAATATCTAAAATCTCATCAGCTACTTTTTCAGCACCTCCATCAACATTAAACCAATCATGAACAAATGCTATTTTCATTTTATGGGTACGCTGTGCGGAATTATAAAATTTTATTTAAAATAATTTTGGCAGAGTTTGTGTAATTATATTTTTTCAAAAGTTCTTCAATTCCGTGTGCCAGGCTGGGTTTATATGCAATTTTTTGCAAAGAATAACTGATGTCATCTATGCTTTTGATGTCGCAAAAGTATACATAATTATCAAAAAGCTCCCTATATACCGGTATGTCGGCACATAAAACTTTTGAGTTGAAGTATAGTCCCTCTAAAACGGGAATGCCAAACCCTTCATAAGAAGATAATGAGACGACTATTTCTGATCGTTGGTAGAGGTGGATCAATTCACTTTCTGACAAGCGTTCCATAATTTGTATGTTATTTTGTTTGATGGCAGCATCATCAAGTTCCATTTTTTTAAACACTTCATGTTTGTCACCTACAATAACCAATGTGTGAGTCTTGGATATATTGCTTAGAATAAAAGCTTGTATTAGTTTGTTATGGTTTTTACGGGTATTAAAAGAGCCTACAGCCAAAATGATTTTTTCTTTTATTTCGGTAGGAGTGGTGGATAATATAGCTTTTGATAATCCGTTATAAGTAACTGATATTGCATTTGTGTTAATATGAATGTTGTTTGCAATTTCATCTTTTATAGTTCCACTAACGGTAAAAATGTGTTTTGCCCTTCGTGCAATACGTGGAATAAGGAAATTGTACCAGGTTGAAAAAGATCTTGAATTCCATTCAGGGTGAAAATGGAAAGCCAGATCGTGAATAGTGATATAATTGTTTTTATAAAAAAGAGGGGCGGTATTGGCTAAATTGAGCAAAACGGATGATTTCTGTTTTTTTAAATATAAGGGTAGGTCCAATTGTTCCCAAAGGTGCCCTGTATTGTTGCCTATGGTAATGACACCCAATTCATTAGCCAAGTCTTGATGTACGATATTTTTAGGGGCAACCAGTATTGTATCGGGATACATCTGCTTAATTTGCCTACTGCATTCTAAAGCGTACCTTTGCACGCCTGTAATCATTTGCGTAAGAAATCTTGCGTTTATGAATATGGTCATTAAAGAGGGGTTGAAATATTTGTACACTTAAGTTATTCCAAAAATAAGACGTGAAAACCATTCACAGTATACTTGCCTTAAGCAAAAGGAATATAATATTAAGATATAAAGGCTCAATTATGGGCTTTTTATGGGGTTTTTTTAAGCCCTTGCTATATCTTTTAATATTTATTGTGATATTCAGTTCCCAGATGAGTATAAACCATTATGTGCTTTATGCAACATCGGGGCTCATATTCTGGTTTTTCTTTGCCAATGTAACTAACCAGAGTGTGGCAAGCATACTTGGTTCATCTGCCATTATCAAATCGCTAAGTATACCACTTGTGATATTCCCGTTTTCGGAATTGTTAAGTGAGTTATTCAATTTTTTATTGACTGTTTTTGTATTCCTTGTCATTATGCATTGGTTTGGATTGCAGTACAATGCAAAATTGGTTTTGATACTTCCTTGCATGTTGTTGTTCAGTATTTTTTCCTTGGGTATTACGTTGGCATTATCATCGTTAAATGTATTTTTCAGGGATATAGGTATTTTATGGGCGGCTATACAACCTGCAATTTTTTATCTTACACCTATAGCATATAGCGAGAAAATGATCTCGCCCAAATACAGTGCTATCACAAGGTTTAATCCTATTTATTATTTTATAAAGCTTGCAAGAGCCATTTGTTATGATGATGGTAATCCGTCATATAAGTTGTGGATATATTGTTGCATTTTGGCGTTGGTAACTTATTTGATAGGGGCATTTATTTTTAATTCTTTGAAAAGGCAATTTATTTCGGCCATATAAATTGTATGCAACAGAAAAAAGACCTGATAATACTCAAAAATATTTCCGTAAGGTTTTGGCAAAATAATGTTGGCGTATATTCTATTAAAGATTTGCTTACCCACAGAAAGAACCCATTCACCAATAAAACGATACTGAACAATATCTCTTTAACTATTAACCGTGGTGAGAGTATTGGATTACTTGGCCGTAATGGTTCGGGAAAAAGTACCTTGCTAAGAACTATAGCTGGTATTATTAAACCATTTGAAGGAAGTGTGGAAGTGAATGGCACATTTGCTCCAATGTTGGCGATTGGTGCTGGACTGGAATTAGAATTGACAGGATTTGAAAACATAGACCTGTTGCTGTCTTTATATGGGAGTGGGAAGGCAACTAAAGAATCTGTTCAGGTTGTGAAGGATTTTTCTGAGCTAAGCGACGAGGTATTAAGAATGCCTGTAAAAAGATATTCTTCAGGGATGGTGTCGCGGTTGGCATTTTCTATATCACAGGCTAATGAGGCGGATATCCTTATTATTGATGAAGTACTTGCAGTAGGTGACCAGGGTTTCCAGGCAAAGTGCATGGAACGTATCTATGAAATTAAAGCGGCCGGTAAAACAATTTTATTTGTTTCTCATTTTCCTGACGATGTTGAAAAGATATGTGATAAAGCCATTTTGTTAGAAGGAGGAGAAATAAAATTTTCAGGATCGGCTGAAGAGATATGTGAGAAGTATAAGCAGTTATTCATTTAGTATTAAATAGACAAATATTGATAGTTAGATTATTTAAAAGGACTTCAAACTTTATAAATAAGATTGGTAAGCCTGAGGATAGAACTACGAAGAAGCTTCTTGCTTTTTTTGTGTTCTTATTATCCAAAGAAGGAAGACGCTTAGTTAAAGCTAAGGTTAGGAGAAAACTTGTTTATCTAAATATACTTGACCGTAACAAATACCATAAATGGATATCAAAGAAGCTGGATATTAAAATACTTGAAAAGGAGTATGAAGACAGTTTGCCCTTTTTTAAGAATATGCCAGTTATCAGCATTGTAATGCCGGTATATAATCCCCCCGTTAATTTCTTATCTGAAGCAATTGAATCAGTTAAAGCGCAGCTGTATCCTAATTGGGAATTATGTATTGGTGATGATCATTCAACAGATCAGTCAGTAATTGATCTATTGACTGGATATGAAAAAAAAGATGAGCGTGTACATGTATGTTTTCGTAAAGAAAACGGACATATTTCAGCGTCTTCTAACTCTGCTTTGCAATTAGCAACAGGGGCCTATGTGCTATTTATGGATCATGATGATCTATTGACGCCAAATTGCCTTTTTGAGGTTATAAAGTATATCAATGCCCATCCCGAAGTGAGATTAATATACTCGGATGAGGATAAAGTAACAAGTAAAGGCATATTCAGGGAACCTCATTTCAAACCAGATTGGGCACCTGATAACTTACTTTCACGCAATTATATGGGGCATGTAGTGGTGATGGATAAGAACCTGGTAAATGATATAGGTGGTTTTAGATTGGGTTTTGAAGGAAGCCAGGATTATGATATACTATTACGTGCTACTGAAAAAACGGATAAGATCGGGCATATACCTAAGGTGTTATATCATTGGAGAATACATGAAGCTTCTGTTGCCAGCGGATCTAATGCTAAACCCTATGCATATATTGCAGCCAGAAATGCTATAAATGAAGCATTGATACGCAGAGGTTCACCTGGGACTGCAGAATTTATACCAGATACTTTCGGTGGTTATAGGATAAAATATAAGATCGAAGCATCTTCAAAAGTGAGTATCCTCATTCCTACAAAGGATAATGTATCTCTTTTGAAAAATACAATTGACTCTGTTTTGGAACTTACAGATTATCCAGACTATGAAATTATTGTATTAAACAATAATAGTACTTCAAAAGGGTTTTTTGAACTCATGCGTGAGTATGAGCAAAATAATCCGAATACGTTTAGATGTGTAGATGCGAATTTTCCGTTTAATTTTTCTAAGTTGACCAATTTGGGTGTAGCAGAAAGTAAAGGGGAATATATTTTGTTATTGAATAATGATGTGAAAGTGATACAACGAGATTGGCTGACAGAAATGGTTTCATTTGCACAACAGAAACATACTGGAGCCGTAGGCGTAAAGTTATTATATCCGGATGATACAATACAACATGGTGGTATCGTGTTAGGTATAGGCGGGTCTGCAGCGCATGTTTTTGTGAAGTATCATAGAACAGAGGGTGGGTATCATAATTATTTGAAAATATTGAATAATTATTCAGCTGTGACTGCAGCGTGTATGATGTTTAGAAAAACTGTTTATGAAGAAGTAGGTGGGATGGATGAGTCATTGAAAGTAGACTATAATGATGTTGACCTTTGTTTAAAGTTTATAAAGCATGGGTATTATAATGTTTATGTACCTGATGTGGAATTGTATCATTATGAATCTTCTACTCGTGGTGCGCCATACCAAAGCAAGGAGACCTGGAAAGAGCATAAAGAGTACTTTGATATATTTGCAAACAGGTGGAGTGATATGATCAAAAATGATCCTTTTTATAATCCTAATCTTAGCTTGTTGACAAACGACTTTAACGTCAACTACCAGAATTAATCATTGTAGCGTCAATAAACTATTGTTTATTGACAGCTTCTATCATGATGCTTTCGTATGCTTCAATTATTTTGTCCCAGTTATAATGGTTTTGGATCTTTTCAAGGTTATTTTCTATAAAATCTTTATAATCTGTTTTGTTTACAACTTGTTTTATTATGCCAGTAAGTTGGTCTTCGTTTGAAAAATATAGTGCGTCATCACCTAATACTGTTTTGTTGAAAGCATTGTCATGTGCGGCGATAACAGCAGACCCTGCCATGGCTTCGAGTAAGGAAGGGTTTGTGCCACCAACAGAATGACCATGGAAATAGAGTAAGGAATAGTATCTGAGGTTACTTATTGTATTGAGATCATAAACGCCTCCGGTAAAAAATATTTTCCCCTTTCGTTCATATGTTTTCTTTAGATAAGTACTATACTTGTTTTTGGTTTTTCCAATAATAATAAGAGGGCTGTCTGATCTGCTTTTTAGATAAGATCTAATAATGGTTTCGCTATTGTTTTCCGGCTCCATGCGTGCTATGTGCAGGTAGTAGTTATATGGTGTAAGTCCATACTGCTCTAAAGCTTTTGCGTCATGTGATGGATAGATATCAGCACCGTAAGGGATAAAAACAGAGGGTTTGTTGTAGTTGTTTTTCAGATGGGCTTGTATGACCGGAGAATCTGCTATTAGAATATCTCCATGCATTGCAGCCCATGATTCTGTTTTTTTTAAGAATTGTTGTACCAGTTTATTATACTTGCTGCGCTTATACTCCAGGCCATCCATGTTTACAATGTTGCAAGCATCTTTGGGCCATTGTTTGTGCCAAATGCTATTGCTGGTATATCCGAGTTGCAGAAGTATGTCAAAATCTCTGTTCCGGGCGTCTTTGATGCAATTATAATCGTAGATAAATTGACCAAATGTGCCTAACATCCTCTCAGGGTCTTTACAGTGTATGATCTCAACCCCATGCCATTCATTGCCTTCGAATTCATGTGTGTTGGAATTATAGACTGATACCAGATGCCCTTTTTTTGCTAGCCCAACAGCAAGGTATTCTGCACATTGTTCAAACCCACCATAACGGTTGGGGATGCCACGTGTGCCGAGTATGCCTATTTTGAGAGAATTGCTCATGGGGTCTTATTGCAAATAAAAGGATTCTTATTTAAAACCTGCTTATAGGCATATAGAGTTTCTTTAGCGGCCTGTTCCCAGGTATAGTTTGCCATGATATGTTTTTTTAACTCTTGATTAAAAGGAGCATCAAAGGCGGCATCAACAGCTTGTCTGATGCTTTTAATGTCATCCGGGTCACAATACCAGGCGTAATCTTTGAAATAATCTCTTGTATCTCCATAGGGTGTTACTACTATATTGCATCCCATGAATGCCGCCTCAAGAGAAGATAGCCCGGTTGTTTCAAAATAACTTGGCAGGACGTGTACTTTGGCGCTTTGGTAAATATTATAGAGCGCTTTTCCTGTTTGCCAATCTAAAAAATGAATATTGGCGGATGCTTCTTTTTTGCACTTCTCATAATATCGAATATTGTTAGGGGATGGTTTGCCAATGATGAATAGGTTATAATTGGTATTATTTAAAGACCTTATGAGGTTTAATTGATTTTTTCGGCCTTCTATACGGCCAACACAAAGTACAGCGTTTTGGTAAAGAGCTATTCTTGAAAGAGGCTGTTCGACTATCATATGGTCAATGCCGTTAGGTACAATGTGATATAACGGATCAAGATGGTATTTGGTTACAAATCTGTGATACTCATTTTGTGAGTTGGGCAAAAGAAAGGATGCTTTTCGAGCTATTAATTTTATTGATCTTGAATGACCGTGCACTAAATAACCAGGGCTTAATATTTTCTCCCCATTTTTGAGCCATCGGACAATAGTTTTTACATATTCCAGTTGCCCATCCGTCAGTAGTCTCCCAATAAAACCTTTCCATCCGGAACGCGCTTTTCTTTCATAAGCGCTGTAGTCTACGAAAATGGTAGATACAACAAAAGGGGTGTTTGACTTTGTAATGTGTCCCAGAATATCGGCTGGACGAATGATGTTGAAAAAATGGAGCAGGTCGTAGTCGGAATAATTTATCTTTTGGTTGGCAAGGATAATGTCAATCTTAACTCCAAGTTTTCGCAAATATGCTGCTGTTTGGTCTATTTGCATAGTGTCGCCACCCGGAGAAGAGTATAATGTAGCGCGCGATATAAAAGCTATTTTCATTGGTTGGTCAAATTGAATTTCCGTTTGGATAGGGTTGTCAAAGGAATTTGATTCTGATCTCCAGGTCGCAATATGGCTGTCACAAACCTACGTGAAAAATGGGATATTCGTTATGGACATGTTTTATTAAAATCACTCCTAAAACAATTACATTTGAAATATGGTAAAGTCCAAATGGCTGCAATATATACCGGGTGTTATGTTGTGTGTAATAGCGTTTACATTGCCATTTCGGTATATCTATAGTTCTATAGCATGTGTGGTTTTGGTAGTATCATGGGTTTTGTCTGCCGATCTTAAGCAAACAGTTCAAAATTTTATAGAGAGAAAATTTCTATGGCCATGGGTAGCATATT
>Ga0207082_1079_pt1 | contig 21254 bp, 15 predicted proteins | sample Alteio_BWMinHeat_56_FD_153588 | JGI IMG/M metagenome (GOLD analysis project Ga0207082, IMG submission 153588) | Enriched cells from forest soil in Barre Woods Harvard Forest LTER site, Petersham, Massachusetts, United States -... | ecosystem: Environmental > Terrestrial > Soil > Temperate forest >...
CTAATTGTTTTAATGCCACCATTTAAAATAATTTTCAATCCAGGAAAATCATGTTTAATTTGATGAACCACCTCATATCGCAAGAGAGGGATTTCACGATTTTGTTTGGGACTCAATCCTGCCAATAAGGCTTTGCGTGCATGAATAATGAACGTATTGCAACCTGCACTTGCTACCATGCTAACAAAATGACTCAATGATTCATAACTGTCTTGGTCATCCACTCCTATCCTGCATTTGATGGTGACAGGAATGTTAACCTGTGCTTGCATGGTCGCAACACAATCTGCAACTAATTGCGGTTCTAACATAAGACAGGCACCAAATCGTCCGGCACTCACCCGCGAGCTTGGGCAACCTACATTTAAGTTAATCTCATCATAGCCAAACTCTTCACCTAATTTTGCAGCATGAGCTAATTGTTTAGAATCACTTCCGCCAACCTGTAACGCGACATATTTCTCTTGAGAATGGAAAGCCAATAAATGTTTTGTGTCACCATGAATAATAGCTTGGGCGGTAATCATTTCCGTATAGAGCTGGACATCCGGTGCAATGAGACGTAAAAAATATCGATCATGACGATCAGTCCAATCCATCATAGGTGCGATTGAAATACAATGCGCATTAAGCATACTTGTCATTATGCCATGTCATCTTCTAATCCATGCACAGGCATTATTGTACTCCATTGCCTGCATCCCGGACATTGCCAATGCAGCGACTTACCTGAAAAACCACAAGAATGACATTGATAATCAGGTTTATTCCCCAGTAGTTTTTTCATTAAATTTTGTAGGATATGTAAATCCTCTTTTGCCCTACCCTCAGCGCTAGAAATATAAAGATTAATAAAAAGATATAATCCACGAAATGATGGGTAGCGACGGACATAATCGGCAACAAAACTAGCCGCTACTTTATCACCTTTCCATTTACGGATTCGTTCAGCGAGAATGAGTACGACGGGTACTTTGGGGTATTCATTTAATAATTGTTTAAGGTATATCACTAACTTATCTTCTTCATTCAATTTTTCGTAACAAGATGCTAATAGCTCGATGGCTTCAGAAAGGTAAGCTGGATTTTGATCTTTAATTTTTTTCAAACTGTTTGCAGCTTTTTTGTATTCACCTTGTTCCATCAGTACTTTAGCTTGTAATAAACTTGCACGTGCGCATGAACGATCGGCATGCAGCGCTTTTTCTAAATATTCAATAGCACCATCATATTGTTTTTTACTAAACGATGTTTCACTAAGCTCACAATAATAATGTGCAATAACAGGCTGCATAGTTTGTTTAGTAACACCTTCATATTTAGTGGCTGTTAGTACCGCTTTTTCCCAATCTTTTTCCTGCTGATAAATATCGATTAATGTTCGCAATGCTTGGGCTGAATGCGATTTCGCACTGACTAGTTCAAGAAAAATTCTCTCTGCTCTATCTAGCATGCCCGCGCTAAGATAATCTTGCCCAAGTTCGAATAAAGATTGTTCTCGATAAATTCTTTCCAATTGTGGTCGAGCAATAAGATTTTGATGAATACGAATGGCACGATCAACCTCACCCCTGCGACGAAATAATTTTCCAACAGCAAGATGTGTTTCTACAGTATCACTATCAACTTCTAACATTTTAATAAATATATCAACTGCTTTGTCAGTTTCTTCGTTGAGTAAAAAATTCAAACCAATTAGGTAATCACGAGGTACATTAATTTTACGCGGTGTCTTTTCTTTAGGACGCACGCGATAGCCAAGTAGCCACGCAGTACCAATGCAAACTAGAAAAAGTAATATCCAAGCAATTTTCATTAAACGTTATCCTGAAGAGGAATTGCGCGTAGATTTTCAATTTCTTTTTCAGCTAGGTTCAATCGCTGCTGCAAACGGTAATTGAGTAACTTGGCCTTTATCAATAGCCAAAAACCAACTATCATACCGATCAGGCAGCCAAAAGCAAACATCAAGACCAATAGTAAAGACAATGGTAAAGTACTTTCACCAAGGTAATAATTGATGGTGACGGATTCGGAATTCAACGTGGCGAATGTCATGCCAAATAAGACGATGATCAATAAGAAAAAGTAGCTAACAATACGCACTTTTGTCTCCTATGTAATATTCCGCCATCCTCTTGTTGCGATTGCCGCAGACCTTGAAGGGTGGCGAACAAGTTCATATCACTCTATCACTTCTACTCCAGCCATATAGGGCTGGAGAACTTTGGGTACATGGATACGGCCCAATTCGTCTTGATAATTTTCAATAACCGCGATCAGTGTGCGGCCAATAGCTAAACCAGAGCCATTTAATGTATGAACTAACTCTATGTTTCCAGATTCATCACGCCACCTTGCTTTCATACGTCTTGCCTGGAATGCTTCAGTATTACTACATGAAGAAATTTCACGATACCGCTGCTGACCTGGCAGCCACACTTCTAAATCGTAAGTTTTAGCAGCTGAAAAACCAATATCAGCTGTGCACAATGCAACGACACGATAAGGTAGCTCTAAACGCTGTAAAACTGTTTCGGCATGTAAGGTCAACTCGTCTAAAGCTTGATACGATTGGTCAGGTTTAACGATTTGTACCAACTCTACTTTTTCGAATTGATGCTGACGTAGCATGCCTCTGATATCTTTTCCATACGACCCGGCTTCACTGCGAAAACAAGAACTATAGCATACGTATTTAATGGGTAACTGGGTAACGTCAATGATTTGCTCGCGTACGGTATTGGTGACAGGTATTTCCGCTGTGGAAATCAAATACCGCTCACTTTCGCCGGAGACAGAAAATAAATCTTCCTTAAACTTTGGTAACTGTCCTGTACCGAATAAGCAGTCCGCGTTAACGATGTAGGGTACTGAAATTTCTTGATAGCCATGCTCGCGCGTATGTAAATTCAGCATAAATTGAATAAGAGCACGCTGTAATGTTGCTAAGGGCCCGCGTAATACCACAAAACGTGCACCTGAAAGTTTTGCTGCTGTTTCAAAGTCCATCCAACCTTGGTTTACCCCAAGTTCTACATGGTCTTTTGGGGAGAATGAATATTTTTTTGCTTCACCCCACGTACGTATGATTTGATTATCATCTTCACTTTTTCCTTCAGGAACGGACTCATTTGGAATATTCGGGATACACGCGAGAAAATCTTCAAGCAAAGCTTGCGTGCTAGCAAATTGTTCTTCGATTAATTTGAGTGAGTCACTTAACTCCTTAAGGCTTTTTAACACTTCATTAACATTTTTACCCAATGCTTTGGCGTGTCCTACTTCTTTGGAACGAATATTGCGCTCATTTTGTAGTTCCTGCATCTTTACTTGCAAATGTTTGCGTTGATCTTCTAATGCGTTAAATTTGGCAACATCAATGACAAAGCCCCGCTTTTTAACTTGTGCGGCCACTCTGTCAATTGAGCTTCTAATTAATTTAGGATCAAGCATATATTATGTCATAACCTTTGCGAGAACGTCCGCCGCCGATTTGCCCATTTCCGCTGGCGAATGAACAATATAAACTCCAGCAGCTTCTAGCGCCTTGAATTTTTCAGTAGCTGTGCCCTTACCGCCTGCAATAATTGCACCTGCATGACCCATGCGTTTACCCGCAGGCGCAGTTACCCCAGCGATATAAGCAACCACAGGTTTGGACACGTATTTTTTAATGAATGCAGCCGCTTCTTCTTCAGCGCTGCCGCCAATTTCACCCACCATCACAATAATTTCTGTTTGGGGATCTTTTTCAAACAGTTGCAGCACATCGATAAAGTTAGTGCCAGGAATTGGATCGCCACCAATGCCAACACAAGTGCTCTGACCCAAATTGAGATCAGAAGTTTGTTTTACTGCTTCATAAGTGAGGGTTCCGGAGCGAGATACAATACCAACTTTACCTGGCTTATGGATATATCCTGGCATAATGCCGATTTTACATTCTCCGGGAGTAATGACGCCTGGACAGTTGGGCCCAATTAAACGAACATCGGGATGTTGATCGATACAGGCTTTTACTTCTAACATATCAAGAACAGGGATACCTTCCGTGATACACACAATCAGTTTGATGCCAGCATCCACCGCTTCCAAAATGGAGTCTTTACAAAATGGGGCTGGTACATATATCACGCTTGCATCAGCTTGCGTTGCATTATAGGCATCTTTGACTGTATTGAAAACAGGTAACCCAAGATGTGTTTGTCCACCTTTTTCAGGTGTCACACCACCAACCATTGTAGTCCCATAAGCAATCGCTTGCTCGGAATGTAGTGTGCCTTGTTTACCTGTAAAACCTTGACAAATTACTTTTGTATTTTTATTTACTAGAATACTCATTGTACTTTTCCTGTATCTTTGATCTTTACCTTAGCTGATGCTGCAACCACTTTCTTTGCTGCATCCGTGAAACTTGTCGATGCGATAATATTAAGACCACTTTCACCTAGCATTTTTGCACCTAATTCAGCATTGTTTCCTTCGAGACGAACAACAACGGGGAGTGTGGTACCTATTTCAGACACAGCACCAATAATGCCTTCGGCAATCAAATCACCGCGAACAATCCCACCAAAAATATTGATTAAAATAGCGTTAACTTTTTTATCAGACAAAATAATTTTGAATGCTTCAGAAACACGTTCTTTTGTGGCTCCTCCACCAACATCAAGAAAGTTCGCTGGGTTGCCGCCTTGAAGCTTAATCATGTCCATGGTTGCCATTGCAAGACCAGCACCATTGACCATGCAACCAATATCACCATCTAATGCAATATAATTTAATTCCCAATCGCGAGCATGATTTTCGCGTTCGTCTTCTTGTGAAGCATCGCGCATAGCACGTAACGTTGGTTGACGATAAAGCGCATTATCATCAATATTAATTTTTGCATCTAAACAAAGTAAATGTCCTTGCTTTGTGATCACTAGAGGATTGATTTCAAGCAAGCTGAAATCACACTCTGCAAACATGTTGCCTAAACCAACAAGAAGGTTGACAAATTGTTTGATTTGCTCACCTTTTAATCCCAAAGCAAACGCTATTTCTCTGCCTTGATACGGCATGACACCTACTAATGGATCAACCGTGATAGTAAGAATTTTTTCTGGGTTTGTTTCAGCTATTTTTTCAATTTCAACACCACCCTCAGTTGATGCCATAAAAACAATACGCTGTGTTGAGCGATCAATCACTGCTCCAAGATAGAGTTCTTTTTCAATGTCACAAGGTTCTTCAATTAACACTTGATTAACAGGTTGACCTTCAGCAGTCGTTTGATAGGTAACCAAACGCTTGCCCAAAAGTGAACGGGTTACATCTAGGACTTCCTCTTTGGTAGAAACCAGCTTCACACCACCTGCTTTACCTCTCCCACCCGCATGGACTTGTGCTTTAACAACAAAGCGAGGTGTTACCATCTTATTAACAATATGCAGAGCATCCTCAACACTCGAGGCGACTTCGCCTTTAGAAACGGGTAATCCGTATTCTGCTAATAATTGTTTTGCTTGATACTCATGAAGATTCATAATCAGTTCACCTATCTATAAATAAAAGTAACTATATTTTCAGCGGTTCTTGCTAGGGTCTGTTGACAAACGACTGTTATATTTCTAGTAAGAAGCGTGTTGGATCTTCAAGTAGTTCTTTAATAGACACGAGAAATGTTACTGATTCTTTACCATCAATTAGTCGATGATCGTAAGAAAGTGCAACATACATCATAGGTCGAATAACGATTTGTCCATTTTCCACCACAGGACGTTCTTGAATTTTATGCATCCCCAAAATTGCGCATTGCGGCGCATTAATGATGGGGGTTGCCATGAGCGAACCAAATACACCACCATTCGTAATAGTAAAAGTCCCACCCTGCATTTCTTCCAATGTTAATTTACCTGTTCGTGCTTTTTCAGCTGATTCTGCAATCGTAGTCTCAATCTCTGCCATGCTCATTTTGTCGGTATCGCGTAATACAGGAACAACAAGACCACGGTCAGTCGACACAGCAACACCGATATCATAATAGCCATGATAAACAATATCATTATCATCGATAGAAGCATTCACAATGGGAGCACGTTTCAATGCTTCAACACAAGCTCGTATGAAAAATGACATGAAACCAAGGCGTACCTTGTATTTTTTTTCAAACTTTTCACGATAGCGGTTACGAATGTCCATCACCGTAGCCATGTTAATCTCATTAAAGGTAGTGAGCATTGCGGTATTTTGCGTGACGTCCAATAAACGTTCTGCAATACGCGTACGAATGCGCGTCATAGGGACACGTTTTTCAGAACGCGCACCAGCAGCGGGCGTAGAAATAGTAGCCACTGCATCAGTGGCTGTTTGACTATCAGCAGCAGCTAAAACATTTTCTTTCGTTATCCGGCCACCTTTGCCTGTGCCAGTCACTTGCGAGACATCGATATCATGCTCAGCCACAACACGACGCACTGACGGACTCATTAGGGAATTTTTTTGGGCGTAAACAGTTTGACTAGGAGCAGGCGTAGGTATCGATTGTGTTGCTGGCTCGATTGCTGATTCAGTGGCTTTTTCTGGCTTTGCTGCCGCCTCTGTAGGTTGAGTATCCTGTGTCACTGCATCGATCAGTGCAATGACGTCTTGGGCTTGCACAGTACTCCCTGTTTGCTTAATAATTTCCTTGATAATACCATCAGTTGGAGATGGAACCTCAAGCATGACTTTATCTGTTTCCAAGTCGACGATATTCTCATTTCGAGAAACGGTATCTCCCGCCTTTTTGTGCCATGTAGACACAGTAGCATCTGAAATGGATTCAGGTAATAGTGGAACTTTAACTTCAATCGCCATCACGGTTTCCTTCTACAATTTTATTTCGAGAGCTTGCTCAACTATTTCTTCTTGTTCTTTTTCATGAATGGCATGATAGCCTACTGCTGGAGAAGCGGAAGCAAGCCTTCCTACATAACGTAGCTTTTGCCCTTTATTCAAGGTGTTCGCAATATAAGGTGATATCGTAATCCAAGCACCCTGGTTTTGCGGTTCTTCCTGGCACCATATCATATCTTTGACATGAGCATAGGGTGTTAAAACGTTTCGGTAATATTCATCAGGGAAAGGATAAAGCTGCTCAAGACGAATAATAGCCACATTATTTATTTTCTTTTCACGTCTATGCTGAAGTAATTCATAATAAATTTTACCCGAGGTAATAATTACCTTATCAACTTTTTTCGGATCAAGCTGATCAATCTCAGGAATGACTAATTGAAACTCACCCTCTGTCAACTCACTCAAATTAGATGAAGCGAGAGGGTTACGTAATAAGCTTTTTGGCGTCATTACAATGAGTGGCTTACGATAGGGTCTGATCATTTGGCGTCGTAATAAATGGAAAATTTGTGCCGGTGTAGTGGGAACACATACTTGCATATTATCTTGCGCGCAAAGCTGCAAATATCGCTCTAAACGTGCAGATGAGTGTTCTGGACCTTGTCCTTCATAGCCATGTGGGAGTAGCATGACCAACCCACATAACCTTAACCATTTTTGTTCGCCAGAACTAATAAATTGATCAATAACAACTTGTGCGCCATTTGCAAAATCACCAAACTGTGCCTCCCAGATAACTAGAAAGTTAGGTTCTGCTGTTGCGTATCCATATTCAAACGCAAGCACTGCTTCTTCAGATAATAGAGAATCAACGATATTAATTTGGGCTTGTTTAGACGAAAGATGACTTAATGGAATATACACGTCATCTGTATTTTGATCATGCAAAACTGCGTGGCGATGCGCAAATGTACCGCGCCCCACATCTTGACCACATAAACGGATTGGATAGCCTTGATCAAGCAAAGTCGCATAAGCCAAGGTTTCAGCGTAACCCCAGTTTAATGGAATTTCACCTTCAGCCATTTTCTTTTGGGCATCACCTATTTTTTTAACTTGTGGTTGCAAAACGAAACCTTCTGGTAATTTCCCTAATTGTTTAGCTAATTCCTGGATGCGCTTCAAGGGAACAGCAGTGACTGTTTTTTCTGTCCATGATTTGCCAAGGAATGAATCCCAATTCACGGCAAACTCATAAGAAGAGCTATCCTGGCTGACTTCAACCACTGTTTTACCATCATCTAATGTCTTACGATAAGCATCAGCCCATTTCGTTTCTTCATTTTCTTTCATTAAGCCTTCATTCATTAATTTTTTAGCATAAAGCAAATAAGGAGCTTGCATAGCTTTGATAATTTTATACATCACAGGCTGGGTGGCAGAGGGCTCATCAGCTTCATTGTGACCATGACGGCGATAACAAACGAGGTCAATTACAATGTCTTTTTTGAATGTATTACGATAATCGACAGCGAATAAAGCAGCGAAATAAACTGCTTCGGGGTCATTTGCATTAACATGTAGGATCGGCGCTTCAACCATTTTAGCAACATCAGTACAGTATGTGGTAGAACGCGCATCTTTTGGATTACTCGTTGTAAAACCTACCTGATTATTAATGACGATGTGAATAGAGCCGCCCACCGCAAACCAGCGTGTTTGCGACATGTTAAAGGTTTCCATGACTACGCCTTGGCCTGCGAATGCCGCATCTCCATGAATTTGTATGGGAAGAACTTGTTTTTGCAAAGTGTCACGACGTCGACGCTGTCTTGCCCGCACCGATCCTTGCACGACTGGAGAAACAATTTCTAAATGCGATGGATTGAAAGCAAGCGCAATGTGCATCAAACCATACTGGGTCTTAATATTGGACGAGTATCCTAGGTGATATTTGACATCACCCGAATGTGTCTTTGAGATGCCTGTGCCTTCAAATGCTGCAAAAATACTCTTGGGATCTTTGCCAACAACATTAGCAAGCACATTGAGACGTCCGCGATGTGCCATGCCAATAATGGCTTCCTTCACCCCATTTTGTGAACTACGGGTTATGATAGTATCGAGTAATGGGATAAGGCTATCACCACCTTCTAATGAGAAACGTTTCTGCCCAACATACTTGAAGCCAAGATATTTTTCTAATCCATCTGCCTTAATCAGCCGGTCTAATAAATGCAGTTTTTCTTCCTTACTAGGTTTGAAATTCGCCCAACTTTGTTCAATTCGCCCCTGTATCCACTCAACCTCTTCGACACTATTGATGTACATAAATTCGAAACCAATGGTGTGGCAATAAACTCTATGCAATGCCTGATTAATTTCAGCCAAGGTAGCAGTTGCTTTGTTGAGTGCTGCAAATGATCCAACATTAAATACCTTGTTTTGATCTTGGTCAGTAAAACCGTAATAAGCTAACTCAAGCGTTTTGCTATATAAGCCTTTGTACAGATGAAGCGGATCAATATTAGCTTGTAAATGGCCGAGTCTGCGATAAGCAGTGATGAGCTCAATCACGCATTCTTGTTGTTGATCATGATAAGACTCCATACCTGAGATCGCGAGCGCCTTTTTTGATTGCTTCGCTAATTGCAAAAATTGCTCGCGAATGGCGGCATGTGACACATCCGGTGTAGAACGCGGAATGAGATCGGATAGCTGCTCGAAATAATAACGCCATTCGGGCGTAACACTCTCCGGATGAGATAAATAAGACTCATAAAGGTCTTCCAGGTACGCTTCATTACCGGAGGCAAGATAAGAGTCTTGCCAAAGCTCTTGCATAGTTTTGGATTGGGTGGTCATTGTCACACTACTCGAATTAATAACATATCTAGATTAATGGTACGTCACTCTTAACCTTTACTTATAAATCCCATTCATACTTCCCCCTAATAAAAGAGAAGTAGGACAAGATTAAACTGATTCTTCAAGCATTTCTTCTTTTATATTATTAATTGCTTTTAATGGATTCAGCTCTTTTGGACATACATCCACGCAATTCATAATACCACGGCAGCGGAATAGACTAAATGGATCAGTAAGGTCAGCAAGCCGCTCTTCAGTATGGGTATCACGACTATCAGCGATGAAGCGATAAGCCTGTAATAAGGCAGCGGGTCCCATGTATTTATCTGGGTTCCACCAGAAAGAAGGGCATGCCGTACTGCAACAAGCACATAAAATGCATTCATATAAACCATCAAGCTTGGCTCTATCCTCTGGTGATTGCAAACGTTCTGTAGCTGGAGCCGGCTCATCATTTTGCAAATAAGGTTTGGCTTTTTCATATTGTTGATAGAACTGGGTCATATCCACAACCAAATCACGAATGACCGGTAATCCTGGTAAGGGTCGTATAGTAATCGGCTCTTTAAGAGAAGACAAATGGGTTGTACAGGCAAGACGATTTTTCCCATTGATATTCATGCCGTCAGAGCCACACACACCTTCACGGCATGAACGTCTCAGGGTGAGAGTTTCATCTACTTTATTCTTAATGATCAACAGTGCATCCAGCACCATAACACAATTATTTTCTTTGATATCAACATCAAAATCTTGCATATAGGGTTTTTCATCTGTTTCTGGGTTGAAGCGGTAGATGGAAAAACGCATGACTTGCATGTTTATATCCTCATGAGTTGTTTATTCTTTAACGGGATTTTCTTCTCTGCTTCTTAATGTAATAGGTTCCATTCCTTGTGGCTTCATGTTAATTGCACGGAATGAGAGATGACCATCCTCAAAATATAGCGAATGTTTAAGCCAATGATTATCATCACGCTCTGGGTAGTCAGATCGGGCATGCGCACCGCGACTTTCTTTGCGAATCTCAGCAGAGTAAGCCGTTGCAATTGCAGTTGCCATCAAGTTATCCAGTTCGAGTGCTTCAATCCTTGCGGTATTAAAACATTCACTCTTATCTTTGATGGATGCATAGTTAAGTCTATCTTTAAGTTCTTCTAGCTTCATAAAGCCTGTTTTCATATGTTCTTCTGTACGAAACACACCAAAATCGTCTTGCATAACCTTTTGCAATGCAGAGCGTATTTCTTCAACACTCCCACCTTTTTGATTGCCATTCCAACGATATAAACGCGACAATGCCTGTTCAATATCCGCATTTGTGGCTTCATGGTAGTGCAAGCCTTGTAAAATACTGTCTTTTACATGCAGACCCGCGGCGCGACCAAATACAATGAGGTCTAGCAATGAATTGGCACCGAGACGATTAGCGCCATGCACTGAGACACATGCACATTCACCTACGGCATATAATCCATCGATTACGCGGTCTTCACCTTTTGCGTTCTGGGTTAATACTTGCCCATGGTAGTTAGTTGGAATACCACCCATTAAGTAATGACAGGTCGGTACGACTGGGATTGGATCTTTAACCGGGTCTACACCTGCAAAGGTAATTGCTAACTCACGAATTCCAGGTAACCGAGTTTTGATTAATTCTTCACCTAGATGATCAGCTTTCAGCAGCACATAATCACCTTTTGGTCCTGCACCTCTACCCTCACGGATTTCAATAGCAGCGGAACGGGATACAATATCACGACAAGAAAGATCTTTAAGATGGGGTGCATAACGTTCCATAAAACGCTCCCCATCTTTATTGATAAGATAACCACCCTCTCCACGCACACTTTCACTGATTAGCGAACCGGAGCCATAGATGCCGGTCGGATGGAATTGCCAGAACTCCATATCTTGAAGCGGATATCCAGAACGCAACACCATGCCCAAACCATCGCCAGTATTGATATGCGCATTAGTAGTGGATTGAAAGATACGACCAGCGCCACCCGTAGCTAAAATAACAGCTCGTGCTTTAAGAAAGACCACCTCGCCTGTCTCAATACAAATCGCAGTGATACCCGCAACATTATCGTCTGTCTTTACGATATCAATGGCAAACCACTCATTAAAAAATCGCGTTTTTGCTTGGATGTTTTTTTGATATAAGGTATGTAACATAGCGTGGCCAGTACGATCAGCAGCAGCACATGTGCGATGTGCTTGCTCCTTACCATATTCACGTGTCGCTCCACCAAATGCGCGCTGATAAATTTTACCATTTTCAAGGCGAGAAAAGGGTAACCCCATATGCTCTAATTCATAAATGGACTGTGGAGCGTTTTTACACATATATTCAATGGCATCTTGATCGCCCAAGAAGTCAGACCCAACGACAGTGTCATACATATGCCAACGCCAATCATCAGGCTCAATATTACCAAGAGCTGCATTAATACCGCCTTGTGCGGAAACGGTATGCGAACGAGTGGGAAATACCTTGGAAATAATGGCTACATTTAAACCAGATTGGGAAAGCTCAATGGCTGATCGTAAACCAGCTCCGCCTCCACCCACGATAACAGCATCAAACGTGTGCGTTGCGACTCTCATCAATTAAACACTCCATAAAATCAATATGCCCCAGAAAAAACAGGCAATCAGCATGAGGAGAACAAAAAAGTTCAAGATACTGCGCGTAATAAACGATGTAACGTAATCAGTCAGGATAGTCCAAATACCAATCCATGCATGCAACATGAGAGATAAAAGGAATAATACAGCCGCAACCTTCATCCATTCTTGTGAAAACAAACTATGCCATTCCGCAAAAGATAATCCTCTGTGGCAGACAACATACAATATTAATCCAATGGAATAAAATGCCATAAAAATAGCCGAGATACGTTGTATCACCCAATCACGTAATCCTTGATGATTAACACCTAATACAGATTTTACCATAGCCAAATCCCTGTCAGTATTACTAATAAAGCGGAAATAATGAAAGTTAATAAAGCCGTTTTCTTACCCATTTTTAACGTATCACCGATGTGGATATCAGATAAAAGATGACGAATACCTGCCACTAAGTGATAGAGAAATGGAACGAACAATGCCCAAAAGATAAGCTTAACAAAGATAGAACCTAGCCACTGCTGAAGCGACTCGAATCCCGATTCAGTCAGGGAAAAATCAAGTCCCCATAATACAAAGGGGATGAATAAAAAGAGGAAAACACCTGATATACGATGCAAAATTGAAACAATAGCGGGTACAGGAAAGTGAATCGTAAAAAGATTCAGATTCTTAGGCCGTGGATAGTTCACGTTTCGTGTTCCTTTAGCAAGTAATCACAACAAACGTTAGTGATTATATTCTCGGGAGTTCTGTAAATCAAACAGTTAGGCCTCTTGAAGGATAACTTTTCGCTGATGTCGGGTAAACTGCTAAAAATTTGATTATCAGGTCAATGCAAATATAATTGTCTTCTATCTTCTACCCTCTGTCTTCAGGGAGGACAATTATGTTTTAATGTAATAATCAAATATAAAAAGAGCATGGAGATAGCAATGGCTGTTAGAAAGGCGAAATTAAATATTGATGGTAAAATAATTGAGCTAGATATCCTTTCTGGGACGCTTGGTCCAGACGTTATCGATATTAGTCCATTACTGAAAGATGGGTATTTTACTTACGATATCGGTTACAACTCTACAGCTGCGTGCGAGTCAAAAATTACATACATTGATGGAGATAAAGGTATATTACTTTATCGTGGATACCCCATTGAGCAACTTGCGAGTCAGTCTAACTTCCTTGAAGTTTGCTATCTTCTCCTAAAAGGAGAACTGCCAACTAAAATCCAATACGACATATTTTGTAAAGATATTACCCATCACACCATGGTTCACGAGCAAATTCGCAACTTTTTTAATGGTTTCCGGCGCGATGCTCACCCCATGGCTATCATGGTGGGCGTAGTGGGTGCGCTGTCAGCCTTTTACCACGATACGCTAGACATCACAAACCCTGAGCATCGCACTATCTCTGCATTAAGACTCATAGCAAAAATGCCTACCATTGCGGCAATGTGCTATAAGTACTCCATTGGCCAGCCATTCATGCCACCTCAAAATAAGCTGTCATATGCTGAGAATTTCTTACATATGGTATTTGGTACGCCTTGTGAAGAAACCAATCCTAATCCAATTTTAGCCCGCGCATTAGATCGAATTTTTATTCTCCATGCAGATCACGAGCAAAATGCTTCCACTTCGACCGTACGTCTTGCGGGTTCAACAGGAGCCAACCCATTTGCCTGTATCTCTGCGGGTATAGGCGCCTTATGGGGACCTGCACATGGCGGAGCTAATGAAGCTGTATTGAACATGCTACATGAAATCGGTGATGTGTCACGTATCAATAAATTCATTGCTCGCGCTAAAGAACCTAAAGATACGTTTCGTTTGATGGGGTTTGGTCATCGTGTTTATAAAAATTATGATCCTCGTGCTAAAGTGATGCGCGAAACCTGCCATGAAGTATTAGAAGCTGTCGGTGCCCACAATGATCCTGTGTTCAAACTTGCTATGGAGTTGGAACGAATTGCATTGCAAGATGACTACTTTATTCAAAAAAAACTGTATCCGAATGTTGACTTCTACTCAGGAATTACATTAAGTGCTATTGGAATTCCAACCAACATGTTCACGGTCATCTTCGCACTAGCAAGAACAGTGGGCTGGGTCGCACAGTGGAATGAAATGATTAGCAATCCTTATCGATTAAACCGTCCAAGACAACTCTATTGTGGATCACAAGAGAGAGAATATGTCACTATGCCGTTACGCGGGGTAGATGATTGAGCAGCGGTTCCTTTAAGCCGTCCCGTGCTTGTAGCGGGAACGGCTGATGACTGATAGATTAGATTTCCCATCATACTCTGCCCCATGAACGGTAATTATAGTTACCCGTCATAGCGAGCGCGAGCCGAATGACGGGTGAGTTGTTATCTAACATAAATCAAACAATAAACTTACACCACCATTAAGAAATACATCGTTTTTGCCGCCAACCCACGTATAGAGATCGCGTGCCTCTACTCTAAAAGCGACTGACTTGTGTACGAATAGTTGCGCGCCAACAGCAACATTAATATTGCCTTCGTTATTGGCATCAAATCTATTTGGATTCAAACCAGTAACGCCTGCACCCGCCAAGATATACGGCTCAAACATGCTATCTGGAGAAAAATGATAAACACCATCTATAGAAAACAAGGTCCCACTAATATGTCTATTATCATTAACAGATCGTTTAAAAGACGTCTTAAACCCACCTAACAATCCTTCTATTCCCCAATGCTCAGTGAGATCATAACCAACTTCAATCATACCAAGACCTGCATTATCCATATGCCGCTTTGAATCTAAATAATCATATCCACCGCCCAATGTAAGCGTCAGAGCACCGGGCCTATTACCAGCGTAACTGGTAGCGTATGAAGCGACTGAGATAAGACTAATACAAGTTAAAACTAATGGATGTAATTTTTTCATGCTATTCCCTTATAAACATCAATTACCTGGATGAGTGAAGAGGGATAAAATTTAGGCCCTCACCTCACCACGTGAACGATATATGGTGTAGAAAAACTCGGCCGCAAGCTTCTAAATATCATCATGTTGCGAGATTTATAGATATTAAAGCCTATGGTATATACCTATGCTATATAAGATGCAAAGTTAACAGGATTTATATTGCGTGTAAATCCAAGCAGAACATGCAAAACCCGGACCGGATAACCCGTAACCGTCATTGTGAGCGCAAGCAAAGCAATGATAGCTACGGGTTATCCGAACATAGGGTAACTATCCAGCGCGGAGGACACTACCTTTGTCGCCCCGCACAAATTCTCGTGATAATTCAGTGTTCTTCTAAAAAAGTGGACGAGAATTTTGCGGGGCGACAAAGGTAGTGCCCTCCGCGCTGGATAGTTACAACATAGGCGTAAATCAAATTTAACTCTATGATGTAAATGAAATTATTTAAAATTTAATTTACATCAATTGAATTCTAACACATTGAAATATATCTACTCAGTTAACCTATAATTAAAACATAAAAGACAACAAAACGCGGAGTGAATGATGGATAAGAAGCGCCGGGGTGTTATTACACCAGAATCAAATAATACTGAATTAACAACGAAGTTAACAGATTATTTCTTAGAAAGGCTTGTACTTGACTTAGAAAGTCAACGATCTATTGACGCCGCTGTTAAATATAGAGAATGTTGCCAGATAGAAGGTAAGTCTGTTTTATTGTCTCAATTTGAAGAAGCATTTGATGTATTGGGTATGTTCAAGGACGTTTTACCAGAAGGATATTGGGTTGATAAGAAGCAGGTTCGTGATGAGCTCGATAGTTACAAACTTAACAACACTATACTAACCGATAAGGAAAGCATCATCTTGGCTGCAGCGATTGCGCATACAAGTAATGAGTTAGCAGAAAAATTCAAACCGTTACTTGATAAATATGCTCATATATTAAGTAATCCGCCCCTACAACCTTCATCTCAAGAAATTAGAGCTTTTGAGAAGGCTAGTAATGTATTTTCTCAGTTAAACCGATTAATAGGTATTACACCTGAAAGTGTTATCAAGGCAATAGGTAGAGAAAAAATTGAAGCATTACTCCACCAAGTAACAGAAAGAGAAAACCGATATTCAACAGTATATGGAGTACTGCTCAAGGTTAGTCATCAAAAACCGTTAACTGAAAATAAGAAAGCTGTTTTTGACGTGATGAAAGGAATTACCGATGATGAAGTTGCGATTCCTTTATTTAAGGAAGCCTTAGACAAAAACACTCCTTTAGGCAAAATATTTTGGGCGCCGCGTAGTATGTTTGATAGTTTTGATTTTGATTTGTTTAAACCAGCATTGAACCGTGGGATATTGGCAAAAATAGATGAAGCTTTAAATGAACGATTGGGGCATGTCCGACAAAATAATTTGATAGCGATTTTAAAGCCTGAGAAAGCACCTCCGTCGCAAAATAAAATATAAAGCCAAACCTTCAATTATACGGTTTTAAAAAAGGTAACAGCTCAGGTGGGAGGGGGGTTTGAAATTTGATAAGCAACTGAGTAAGGTTGCCAAAAATTGCGAATTAAATTATCAATAATATCTAAATTAATTTTCTTACCATCAAAAATAGGCCCCCTCGCAATCTTGTCACGATACAATTTTAGTTTAGGAAAATCCTTATCAAGAAAAGCGATCGTAGCATATACGTAGTCATTCCAAAGAATTGGTGAATCTTTAGGTTCATGAGAGTTGAGTGAATGATCAAATCGTCTTATGGCGATTTGATATTCATTATTAAATGCATACATTTGCCCTGCATGCCAAGCTACGCTAATCACTTGCCAATCTGCAAGAGTCATTTTATGTTGTTCAAGATATTCATCAATAATAACACCTATCTCATGGTAGCAACCCAATTTTGCATATGTTCGCCATCCGTTCTCTGATTGGTCAAAATGATCATATGACATAGATAAAAGTTTTTCTTCTTCTATTGGCAAAATATTGCAAGAATTAAACGAATAAACAGGTGAAGCCAAAATGAATAAAGCGATTATAAATATTCGTATTGCCATTAAATTATAAACCTTATGAAGTGTTTATAGCGGTTTAAAAAATTATGTTCATATTGTTTTTTGCCATTGAAAAGTGGGCAGGAGCCCACTTTAGCAAAAACCTGGTATGGAAACATGTTATTGTGGTAATTTTACTGTAATCAAGATTTTGGTTTATGAATATTGTACAATGCCACTTCACTATTCGAATAATGAACACGTCCCACATAATTCATTTTTACTTTTTCCAATACATGACGTGAATATTCATTGTTGGGGTTAATAACAGCAACAAGTTTAGTAATAGGCAAATGCTGAAATCCCCAACCAATCAGTGCGTTTGACAGTTCAGTTGCATAACCTTTACCCCATGCAACTTTTGTCAATGCATAGCCAACTTCAATATCGGGTTGGGTGTCGTCATAGGCAAGATAAATGAGTCCTGCTCGACCAACAAAAGCACCGCTTTCTTTTTCAAATACACAGCCAAGACTAAATCCATATTTTTCTTGATGTGCAATCGCTTTCTCTAGACCTCGCATTACTTCAGATTGAGTACGTACTCCATTACCAATGTATTTCATTACATCAGCGTCGGTTTGCAGTAGATATAAATTATCGAAATCTATCGACTCAGGAGTATTGATAATTAATCTTTTCGTTTCTAAAAAAATACTCATATCTTTGACCTCATAAATCATTATGTTCCACGTTTAGCGGTAATGGCTACCTGACTATTTGTTGTTGTATATAAGTGAAATAGTCTCATGTAGGACACATCTGTATATATAATGACCGTATTTTTTAAACCGCTATAAGCCGTTGATTAGACTTAAAGGATACCTTCTTTTTAATCTGACATTTCTAAACAATGTCGACAAATCCATTTTTCGATGCAATCCAACTATATTGTTTAATCTATGCACTATACTTAGTATTATTATCAATACTGGGGTGTGTATGAGATCAGCTCATGATGAAGAAAAGATTGATTCGCTTCGCCTCTATAACCAATTTCCTCGACTTTATAAAAATATACCTGAAATGGAGGCGCAATTACCAGAAATTGCTAAAATGGGCTTTAATGCAGTATGGCTTAATCCTATACAAGAAGTAGATAGAAATACACGTTATTTTAAAAAAACAGGGGGATTACGCCCGGGTATATACGGAGGCAGTTTATATAGCCCCAACTCCCTAGATGATCCAACAGATATCAGGATTAATGCTGATTTTAGCTTAGGGGAGCAGGAAGATGATATTGCAGCGTTAAAATCGTATACCGCTCACGCAAAAGAATTAGGCGTGATGCCTATATTTGATTTGTTGCTAAATCAAGTAGGAGTCGATGCTGAGATTGCTTCTTCCCATCCCGACTGGTTTAAAAAGGGTCCATTTGGCCCAACATTTTATTGGGATCATCCGAATGAAAAAATAAGAGCAGAGATCATCGCATATATGAAAGCGATGATTTACACGTATATTGTCGATTTCGGATTTACAGGTGTCCGAGTAGATGCGGTAAAACATGTTCCAGCCGATGTACAAAAAGAGATTTACGAATATATTACACAGCTTTGTATTGAGCATCATCAAATAAGACCTATTATTTTTGCAGAAACACTTAACTTAGCACCTGATGATTGGCAGAATCTAACTGGTCTTGGTATTAGCCATACAATGAATTTTTTGGATTATAAAAGTTTTGTACAAGAAAATAGAAAAAGCAATTCTTCTGGTAAAGGATATTGGGAAGCAGGATACAGTGGCGCAGAAGATGCTCAGAAGGCGTTGGGGGAACTCAGAGAAATTGTTCACAGCGGAGAAGCTATAAACCAACCCGGTGGAGGATCCATAGGTCCATCAGGTACTCACGATCACGGCTCTCTTTATTTTATCGTTTTGAATAATAGAACTAATGAGGTATTAGAAAAGAAATATAGCGATGAAGGCAGGAATGATAAGTTACAATTTTTAAGAAACAGAAAATTTAATTTTAATACTGCAATAGGACGGGAAATTGAGGAAGAACGTAAAGTAACCCAAAAAAATCTTCAGCGTTACTATGACTTTTCTTTAGATCTAAAACAACAAATTGCAGGAGTAGCATTAACTTCTGATAGTGGGTGGTACTTATTGAGTGGAGATGAATTTGGAGATAAAGATAAAAAGTTTGTGTTTGATAATTATAAGCCTTTAGAGAAAGGTAGTGACTTCACAGAGGGATGGGGCGGGAAATATGACGTACGTTCTTTTATTAGTGGTATCAATTCTATATTGAAAACTATGCCACCCACTAATGATGTTTTCTGGGTAGAACATATAGTTTTAGAGAGTAAACCTGAGCTGATGATTGTGGTACGTCACAATAGCTCTGGCTTTGATCCGGAAAATACTCATTTAGTCATTGTCAACCTTTCCAATAAGAAATTATCATTAAATAGTAGAGATATGAAATCAATTGCTGAACTTTCCTCTCGAAGAGGAGGAATAGAAGCTGAGCAATGTATTCACGATACAATAAAATTAGGCCATTGTATTTGTCTAGATGCTTCTCCCGATGCAAGTATTAATCACGATTATCAAACAGAAATATCTTCACTTTCTACTGATGCTATAAAATTTAAACCAATTAAAACTAAAAAAGAGCAAGAGAGAAATATACAAAAATTTAAACCCGTAGCCCCGTTAAGTTCTTCCCTGCCCGCACTAAATGAAACAAAAGTAAGAATTCCGTCAAAGCCAAAAACAGAATCAGAAAAATCAGCCCTACCAAAAAATTTACCAAGACAGCAGCCGTACCGACATTTAAAACCATCAGGAGGAGCTGAACTATGGGGGAAAAAAGTAGAAATAAGAAGCGAGAAAAAACCTCCTGAGAAAGAAAAGAAGCCCACTTTTGTTTCAACAGGGAGACAAAAAAAATAGCGGCTGTTGACAATGTGCTAAAAACTCGGAGTACTATTCCATTTGAACTGTGATTTCTGAATGATTCCAATTTTAATGAACATACGATGTATTGGTTATGATAAAAATAATAATGAAACTCGCAACCAGTGGTAAAAAAGTGTTACCATCTCGAATCAATTTCAATCAAGTAATCTCATTGATGGTGTAAATGAAAAAAAATAGTACTTTATTAAATCCTAATCTTGAAGCTTTTATCGCTGTTGCTGAATGCAAGACAGTACATGCAGGTGCGTGTGCAATTCATATTTCACAATCAGCAATGACACAGCGTATTCTTAGCCTGGAACAAAAACTACAAACCACTCTGTTTATACGGACTCGCCAAGGAATGCAACTTACACCAGAGGGCGAAAAACTATTACGTTATTGTTATACCGTTACTAATTTTAGCCATGAAACTCTAATGGAGATGTTGAATGCTGGGATAGGGTCTATACAGCGTGTTAAAATTTCGGGTCCATCTAGCATAATGATTTCGCGTATTATTCCGCGTAATACGTTAATCATGAAGCAATTTCCCCAGTTGTATATTACTTTTGATATTAATGATACTGATGAGATAATTACAGCCTTGCGGACCGGCTCAAGTCAATTTTCCATCCTTAAACCAGAGCATGTAACGAAGGACATGGAATCAAAAGCATTAACACCAGAAAAATATTTGCTTGTCTGTACTAGTGAATGGAAGAACAGAAAATTGAGTGATATCCTTCAATCTGAACGGATCATTGATTTTGATGAGTCTGATCAAATGACCATTAATTATCTTAAGCAATTCAATTTATTCAAGTACGCTCAATCAGATCGGTTATTTGTAAATAGAACTGAATCTTTATCTACAATGTTAATCGCAGGTTATGGTTATGGCGTTCTGACCAAAGAATTTAGTCAAATTTTTATTGAGAATGGTGAGTTGATTACATTGAATTCTGGGAAA
>Ga0207082_1080_pt1 | contig 21115 bp, 20 predicted proteins | sample Alteio_BWMinHeat_56_FD_153588 | JGI IMG/M metagenome (GOLD analysis project Ga0207082, IMG submission 153588) | Enriched cells from forest soil in Barre Woods Harvard Forest LTER site, Petersham, Massachusetts, United States -... | ecosystem: Environmental > Terrestrial > Soil > Temperate forest >...
CTAAATTGACCGGCAAATCAAATTATGAAGTGTTCTTATGTCTCTTACCTCTAAAATTAAACAGCAATTAAAAGCTAAAGCACACAAATTAAAGCCGGTTATTATGATTGGAAATAATGGGTTAACCGATGCGGTTAATAAAGAAATTGAACGTGCTTTACATGATCATGAGTTAATAAAAATTCGGATACAAGCCAATGACCGCGAATTAAGGCACGCTTTGTTGCATGAAATTTGTCATATACATAAAGCTGAATCGGTTCAAGTTATTGGCAGGATAGGAGTTATAGTCCGCTTCAAATCCTCTTGAGGCAGAATAGGGCTATCTGTTTTAGGATAATTTCTGTGGCTTGATTGGCAGCATAAACACCTCCATATGGTGATTCCTGCGGGATGGGTTGCTCAATGGAAAATTGTTTTGTGGCGATCACTTGGTTTGTGGACATTTTAAACAATTGGGCGCGGACTGACATGAATAACATCGGTGTTCGGTGTGTGAAATCTTGTCGCAACTCTAATATTTGCGTGTTAAGCATATAATCATATCGACTTGTAGAAGGTGGAGCAATGATTGCACGGAAGTAATGTGTGTTTTGTAACGTTTGTATTAATAGCGGATGCAACATTTGTGGCGGTGTTTCAGCCCACTCATTTTGGCTAAAGTATGCAATTTGATAAGGTTTGATGCTATAAGCCATTTGCGTTGTGTTATATAGGGGTCTTGCTTCTGGTACTGATACTAATAAAGAGATGATGTGAGTAGTTTTTGTTGGAACATAGGTTGGTACTCTGTTCAAAATATATTTAGTAGATAAATCTGTTTTTACTGGTGTTAGAAATGAACAACTTGATACCATGAACATGGTTATCGCAATTACAATCATGCTTATATATTTAGCCATACTCGGTTTCATCTTTTTTCACCTGGTCCTGGTGGGAGTGGAGCTACGCCACGAATTAGCATAGATGGGTTTTGTTTAAGCTGGGTCGATACCTCGCTCAACGTGCGTGCCACCTCATTTAAGTTTGATAATAATCGATACGTTGTAGGTAGGGTTTGTGTCTCAACTGTTCTCATTGCACTGTTACTGTATTCCAATAAGTTAGTTAATTGCTGGCTAGCATGTGATGTATTTAGCAATATGGTATTTAATTTCTGATTATTGCTGGCAAGCGTTCCAGTAACTTGATCGATATGGGAGAGAATATCTTTGATTGATCTTAGGTTATCCCTATCTAAAAGAGCCTGGAAAGAGTCGGCTACCGTTTGAATATTTTTGGACAATTGCCGTAGCGCGGTGTCAAGACGCATGAATATTGATGGTGCCGTTGGAATCACGGGATATTGTTGTCCATGCTCGGTGACAAGAGGCCTAAGATCAGTTCCCGAATCTTTTAATGCAATAAAGGCGACCCCTGTTATTCCCCTACTAGTCAGTGTTGCAACGGTGCCTCTTGTAACAGGTGTTGTCGTACTGATATTTAACAACACTTTTACCAAGTGTGGATTGTCATGATCGAGGTCAATGTCTTTGACTACGCCGACACTCACACCATTATATTCTACTGGCGCATCAATGCTTAGACCGGAAACGGATTCCTGACTATAAATAAGATAATTGGAATATTGTACAATTGAAAAGCCCGACGACAACCATATGATAGCCATGACTACTGCCGAGACGAGAAAAATGACAAATGCACCAACGAGGGTGTAACTAACATTAGTATCCATGACAGTTACTTCTCATGTTGATCATGTTGATAACCTTCCTCTGCTGCTCTGCCCCGCTGCCCACCGAAAAACGCTTGTATTAATGGATTTGGGTTCTTGACCAGTTTCGCCATATTATCAATACATAACACAACACCTTGGCCTAAAAACGCAACCCGATTTGTTATCCTCCATAAGCTATCTAGGTCATGTGTTACCATTACAATAGTCAAACCCATTGTACTCTGCAAGTTTAAAATCAATTCATCAAGGCCTGCGGCTGTATTCGGATCAAGCCCTGCAGTTGGTTCATCAAGAAAGATTAACTCAGGGTCAAGAATAATTGCACGTGCAAGACCTGCGCGCTTTTGCATACCACCGCTTAGTTCAGCAGGATATTTTAATGCCGAATCAATAGGTAAACCCACCATAAGAATCTTTAATAGAGCGAGGTCTTTCATCGTTTCGTAATCAAGTAAAGTATGTTCGTTTAAAGGAAAAATTACATTATCTAAAAGCGTCAGCGAACTAAATAATGCATTCGATTGAAACAACACGCCCCATCGTTGTTGGATTGCAAACAATGTGTTGGCTGAGGCAGTTGTTAACTCATGTCCAAATATTTTTATTGAACCGCTTACAGGTTGGGTTAAATTCAATATTTCTCGTAGCAACGTGGTTTTACCCGTACCACTTCCACCCACGATACCTAAAATTTCTCCACGTTTAACAGCAAGATTTAAGCCTTGGTGTACCCATGAACGGCCTAGGTATGTTTTTAAATTTTTAATTTCGATAATGGAGTCATTGCTAGTCATAATTTCATTTTACTAAAAATGATTGAGAAAATCGCATCAGCAACAATGATGAAAAATATAGCTAACACAACGCTTCTCGTTGTATTGAGTCCAACACTATCTGCACTGTTTTTTACCTGAACTCCCTGAAAACACCCAATACTAGCGATAATCAGAGCAAATACGGGCGCTTTACCGATACCGATAATGAATGAGCGTAGTGGAATAACATGGGGAAAGCGATGTAAAAAGTCATACCATGTAATACCTAACATCGTATTGGACATGACCATCCCACCTAAAACACCAAAAATATCCGACCACATTGTTAGTAATGGTAGTGAAATAAATAAACCGATGATGCGAGGTAGCAATAGCAATTCTGCTGGTGTTACACCAAGTGTAGTTAGTGCATCAATTTCTTGATTCAGCTTCATCATGCCAATGGAAGCTGTAAATGCAGAACCAGTCCGTCCTGAAACCATAATCGCTGTAATTAACGGTGCAAATTCACGTAGAACAGAGAGACCAAGCAAATCGACAATATAGATATTTGCTCCGTAATTTCGTAATTGCAATCCCATTTGATAGGTTAAGACAACACCAATTAAGAATGACAATAACGCAATAATAGGTAAGCCTTGATAACCCGTTCTATATAGCACACTGGCTAATGATTTCCAGCGCCAATGTGTGGGATAAAGTATGAGACGCAGTGCTTCATACGTTAACCGACCAACAAAAACGAGATATTCTTGGAACTCAGCCAGTTGAACAACCGTACTCGCACCCACGATAGAAAATAAATTAGTTTTTTTTACTTCTGGAAGGGTAGTCTCATCGCTCATTTTTTTTTCTATGATATGCAAAAGCTTTTGCGATTCATCAGGAAAATGGGTTAAAAGAACATGGAGGCCTTTCTTTTTGAGATTATGTTGCAATTGAACAATCAACCAGGCCCCTGCACTATCCATTTTGCAAACAGACTCACCATTAACCGTGATTTCTCCCGCCCTGGGCCATGGGATATTGGCAATAAAGGTTTGCAAATGAGGAAGGTGAGCGAGATCCCAATCACCTCGACAGTTAAATTGCCGCTTCTCCGAATCATAATGAATCGAGTCTTGAGCCGTCATTAGCTTGTTAGGCCCCCGATGCGTTGGAAACCTTTATCCACGTTTGAGAGCGGCCAAATAAGGGAACTCCAATATAACCTCTTACATTGAGTTGTTGACCATTATCTGTAACCTCGATATTACAGCGATATGTTTTTCCATTGACGGGGTCTAAAATTTGACCGCCACTCCATTCAGATAAATTATTTGTACTCTGTTTTAACCCTTCCATGATGACCATACCAACTATGCGCTTATTGTGGCGTGATCCTTTACAGGCAGAACATAATTCATTTTGATCATATCCTGGTCGTGGAAAGATTTTAACAATCTGTCCATATAACGCGCCATTAGTCTCGTAGATATGCAAAATGGACTTTGGTTTACCTGTTACATCATCTATTGTTTTCCAATAACCAATTGGAGAATTGGCGGCATATGCATACTGAAGAACAAAGAGTGAGAGGCAGATAAAAAAAAGTTGTGAAATTTTCTTCATTTGATTGTTTCCTTACATTGATCGAGAATAGAAAAAATGTTGCTTTTTATATCGTCTACTGAACCGGTGCCATCTATTTTGACATACTGTGGTATTCGTACTCCAGTGTTACTGCAAAAATGTTGATAATAGTCCCGCAGTGGGCTTGTTTGGGCTTGATAGACGGCAAGCCGTTTACGTACTGTTTCTTCATTGTCATCAGGTCTCTGAATTAATGATTCACCCGTAAGATTGTCTTTGCCAGTAATACGTGGTGGATTATACAAGATGTGATAAATACGTCCCGAAGCAGGATGTATGCGTCTTCCACTTAATCGTTTAACAATTTCATCCTCAGGCACATCAATATCAATCACATAATCAATGTCCGTCAACTGTTGCAGTGCGAGAGCTTGGTCGACAGTACGAGGAAACCCATCCAGTAGGAAGCCGCTAACACAATCATGTTGCTTGATTCTTTCTTGCACAAGTTGAATAACAATTTCGTCAGGGACTAAGCTACCACTTTCAACCATGTCTTTAACTTTTTTCCCTAACTCCGTTCCTTGCGCAATAGCAGTGCGTAAAATATCTCCTGTTGAGATTTGTGGAATGTGATATCTTTCTGTTATCAACTTAGCTTGTGTACCCTTCCCCGCGCCAGGGCATCCGAGTAGTAGTAGTCGCATTTCCCAGAACTCCCATTAAAAAGGTCTGGGTATTTTAGTGGGGTTAGAGTTTGAACTCAAGGCAATCCCTCCCCCTCTAGTATTAGAATATTAATTATCGAGTCTTAGTAGGGATACCTCTCGTATAACTTTGCAGAATTTTTAATGCCCTCTGACTACCCAACTCGTTCCATTGTTCATACGCTTGTAATGGAAGTAAATCAGAGTGGGGTCGGATAGACTGCAATACATCCATAACGACAATAAATTGGAGAGCTAAAGACCAATACACATCATTTACTGTTGTAGAGATGGTTGCATAGGCTACACGTCCAAGGTCAACAAAATAATGCAGTTTAACGTGTTTTTTCTCCGCTGCTTGTGGGTACAATCCTGCATAGAGTAAGCATTGATCCCCAACGTGCTGGAGTGCGACATTTCGCTCTCTTTCACGTAGTTGCAATGCCTCCATAAAGGCTTTTGCGAAAATTTGCTGAGCAAGATCAGGTCTATTTGAATAACGAATTAAGAGAGAAATAAGGTAGGTCTCTAATTCTGCATTCAAGGCTATAGAACAACGGTCTTCGGCGGTTTTAATCACCTCGTGCCATATTGTAGGAGAAGATCGGTTAATAAGCAGGCTCATAATGATACCTCCTACTTTTATTATACGATGGCGTTATTAAGGTAGACTGAGGTAAAATTGAGGTGATTGTGCCATCGCTTATTAGCGCGCTTTGCCTGAATTCAGCAAGTAATTACAATATTTCTATATAAAACAAGGTTTTATGGTTGATTTACGAAAAACAATATTTATCTCTGACGTGCATTTGGAAGAAAAACGACCTGAAATAACGGCGATTTTTTTGCAGTTTTTAAAAAACTGCGGCCCATTTGTTGATGCGCTATATATTCTGGGAGATTTATTTGAAGTATGGATTGGTGATGATGACGATACACCTATCTATCGCGAAGTTACCAAGGCACTCCAATTAGCAACTGCAAAAGGGTTGAAGATATATTTTTTATATGGGAATAGAGATTTTTTAATAGGTAAACAATTCCTGCGTGAAACGGGGTGTAAGCTATTACCGGATGAAACAATAATAAATTTATATAATTCAACCGTTCTCATCATGCATGGGGATACGCTATGTACACGAGATGTTGCCTATCTCAAAGCACGAAAAAAAGGGCGGAGTGTGATTCTACAAACTCTATTTTTGTTATTACCCCTACGTATTCGAAAAAAAATTGCGAATACAATGCGTGTAAAGAGTTTGCAGCATACTTCCTCTACGCCGCTTGCCATCATGGATGTGACGCAAGAAGAAATTGAGAGAATTATGCTAAAACAGGGTGTTGTATATCTCATCCACGGCCACACCCATCGTCCTCAATTCCATGAATTTTCACTCAATCGTTCAACTATGACTCGCATTGTATTGGGAGCTTGGCACGAGCGCGGAAATATGTTGGTGTGGGATGAATCAGGAAAAAAAACCTGGCTTGAATTTTAGCTCCATATTACATCTTCTCGGTAGTGCCTCAACAAAGTTGAGGCACTACCCTTCTTCTCTATAACACTCAATTCTTTGTCTAAAGACCTACTATACTTCTAATATATAAATAATATATAAAACTTAAATAGTGAACACATATGGCTGAAAATATTGAAAAATATTTAAGATTGATTGAGACCTTGAATAAGGTTGGTGTTGCATTGTCAGTTGAGAAAAATCATGCTCGATTACTGGAGATGATCTTATCCAGTGCCATGGATCTTACTCATGCTGATGGTGGTACTCTTTATTTAATATACAAGAAAACATTGAGTTTTGCCTTTATTGCTAATAAAACATTACATATTAAACCAATGAGGGCTATTGAATCAGATTTACCTATTACTTCTATAGCGTTATATGTGAATGGTCAGCCGAATTTGAATAATGTTGCCAGCTATTGTTTTCATAAAAATAAAACGATAAATATCGCTGATGTCTATCAGGCTGAAGGGTTTGATTTTTCAAACACTCAATATGTAGACAAACGATTAGGGTATCGTTCAAAATCTTTTTTAACGATTCCACTTAGTAATCATTCAAATAAAATAATGGGTGTATTACAGTTAATTAATGCCATAGATGAGGACACGGGCGCAATTATTCCATTCACTAAAGAGACAGTACTTGTCGCCGAATCGCTTGCTTCGCAAGCATCAATTACATTAATAAATCAAGAATTGATACAATCACAAAAAAAATTATTCGAAGCTTTTCTTCAATTAATTGCTAAAGCGATTGATGAAAAAAGCAATTATACAAGCAACCATTGTTCACGTGTTCCAATACTGACGATCATGATTGCAAATGCGATGAATCGTTCAGTCACAGGCCCATTAAAAGATTATCATTTGACAAAAGATCAATTCGATGAATTAATTATCGCAGCATGGCTGCATGATTGCGGTAAAATTGTCACGCCAGAATATATCATGAACAAAGCAACCAAATTAGAAACACTTTGTGACCGCATTGAACTTATTAATGCGCGATTTGAAATTATTAAAAGAGATATTTGTATCACGCATCTTGAGCAGTTGCTAGCAGCAAACATGTCTTCTAAATTAACTATTGAAAATAAATATCAAAAACAAATTAATTCTCTGAATCAATCGCAAGAATTTCTAAAAAAAATAAACCAGGGCGGTGAATTTTTATCCGAAAAGGATAGAGAGAAAATACGTTTGTTGGCTAAAAAATATTCCTATTTAGAGGGTAATCATAAAATGTCGTTATTATCAGATGATGACGTTTTGAATCTATGTATTTCAAGAGGAACTTTAAATGATAAAGAAAGAGAAATTATTCAAAATCACGTCCAAGTTACGTTGACAATGTTGCAAGTACTTCCTTACCCTGAACATTTAAAAAACGTTCCCGAGATTGCAGGAAGTCATCATGAACGTGTAGATGGTAAGGGATATCCTCGGGGTCTCAGTAAAGAACAAATGTCTATTCAGACACGAATTCTTGCTATTGCTGATATTTTCGAAGCATTAACTTCTGCTGATAGGCCTTATAAAACAGCAAAAACTCTGAAAGAGGTGCTGCATATAATGCAAGATATGAAAAACAATGGTCATATCGATCCTGATTTATATGATCTCTTTGTAAACGAAAAAATTTATTTAAGTTATGCAAAGGAATATCTGAATCCTGAGCAAATTGATGCATGGTGACCGTTCACGGGGTAGAGAAATCATTGTATTTTTTGCTTATTTAACCGCCAAATACGGCCATCGTGACCGGATTTGACTTTCGCAAACATCCTGTTTGCTCATTAAATAAACAAAAAATACAATGATTTCTCTCCCCGTGAACGGTTACCATGCATGAATGGGGGTTTAAGAATCGCCTTGTATGGTTACTGTTATTTTACGATGATGACCTTGCATCCGGTGCTCCCAGACATAAATTCCTTGCCAGGTACCAAGAGCTAATTTTTTATCTGTAATTGGAAGCATTAAAGCGCTTTGTGTTAACACGGTACGCACATGTGATGGCATGTCATCTGGCCCTTCTGCTATGTGTTCATAGAGTGGATCGCCATCTGGAACTAAACGCTGCATGAAAGCTTCCAAATCATTGCGTACGAGTGGATCGTGATTCTCACACAAAGAAAGCGAGGCGCTCGTATGGTGCAGAAAAATATGGCACAAACCAATTGTGGCTCCTGCCTGTGATATATATTTTGCAACCTCATCGGTAATGTTAATTAGTCCTCGACCTTTAGTGCTTATTTCAAATTTATATTGTTTATACATATTTCTTTACAATGTTAAGGGTTTATAACTAATGACAATGCCTTGGATATGCATTTCACTGCGCAACCGATCAGCCAATGCGCGTGCGGATGTTCGTTTATTTTCAGGCCCAACGAAAACTCGTGTATGATCCCCAAGTGCTGTTGATATTTGCTGGATAAATGCTCGGTAGCCGTTAGCGCGCAATTGATTTACTACACGTAATGCATTCGCCTTATTTTTAAAGCTCCCTATTTGAATAACCCAAACTGCACTCTTTAATTTAATCAATCCATCATCGTCAATGGGTGTTTGAACGTTAACCTTCGTGGTGCGTATATGTTTGGAAGTATGAGTGGTTTTTTTAAGCAATGAAGCTGCTTTAGTGCCCTCTATTATCCTGTAGTTGCTCATTTTTATTGTTTCGCTACGGCTTGTTACAAGTCCGTCTGACGACGTTGTGGTTTTATCTGGTGTATCCAGTTGTGCATTAGTTGACTCAGCCGTACTGTTAGAATCTGCCAATGAGTCGATAGTTGTGTTGTTAGGCGTTGCCATGACTGGAACTTGTGTGTTTATCACGCTAGGATGGCTCACACTGATGATATCGTCGGGATTTTGATTAACACTGTTTTGCTCGGCGGTGACATGAAGCGGCGTAGCAGTTTCCGGTGGAGCAACTACCACCGTTTGCTGGGTTTTGTTGACTGGGCTTGAGTCAGGTGCGGTTGAGGTGGTTTGTGCGAGCCGATCTGGAAACGGCGGAGCCTTAACTAAGACAGCCTCTCTTGATAATTCTTTTCCGCCCTGAAAAAGAGGCAATAAAATAATAACTAATCCAATGATGACAAGAATCCCTAAAATTCTATGCTTAGTTTGCCTTTCCATACATCACCTCTGAATTAGTAAAGGAGAAATGCCAACAGACCCTAATACATTCTATTATACTTTACCCCCTTGTGTGGAAGGAATTTTTTGCTTGGTTAACTTAGCTAACATTCTTCCTATTACCGGACGTAGCTCATTCCTATGCAAAATCATGTCAATAGCACCATGTTTTAATAAAAACTCACTGCGTTGAAAGCCTTCTGGGAGTTTTTCTCTTACCGTTTGCTCAATGACACGGGGGCCTGCAAATCCGATTAGTGCATTCGGCTCAGCAATAATGATATCACCCAACATGGCAAGACTTGCTGAGACGCCACCCATTGTTGGATCAGTCAACACCGAGATAAAAGGGATGCCATGATCAGCTAATTTGGCAAGCGCAGCACTCACTTTGGCCATTTGCATCAGTGAAATTAGCGCTTCCTGCATACGAGCGCCACCACTTGCAGAAAAGGAGACTAAGGGCGCGTGTATCTCGATTGCGGTATTTACAGCTCGCACAAAGCGTTCGCCTACCGCAGCCCCCATTGAACCGCCAATGAAACCATATTCAAAAGCAGCAGAAATAATAGGAAGGTTAAATAACTCTCCACGCATGGCAATGAGTGCTTCTTTTTCGCCGGTTTCTTTTTGGGCAGCTGAGAGACGATCCTTATATTTTTTGAGGTCCCTAAACTTAAGCCTATCTTCAGGGCCAACATCTGCACCAATTTCGCTGCCGGTATGCGGATCTAGGAAATAGTCCAAACGTCTACGGGCAGGGATTCTGATGTGATAATCGCATTTAGGGCAGACTTCTAAATTTCTTTCTAATTCCGAGCGATATAGAACAGAATTACAATTATCGCATTTCGACCACAAGCCTTCAGGCACGCCTTTTTTAGTACCCGCACCTGTTCGAATCCGTGAAGGTAATAATTTCTTGAACCAACTCATAGTGCACCCTTTTAGGGTAGTGGCTTACGTGTCAACACGTAAGCCACTACCTCTTGTTAGTTAGTAAAATACCGCTTATGTGCAGCATTATAACAAAAACATGTCGTCTGATATCGGGAATATATAGGGTTCCGGATAGAGAACGCGAGTAAGATATAATCCATCTGGTGGCGCTGTTTCTGCAGCAGCACGACGACTTTTAGCCTGAAGAATTTCTTGCATCCATTCAGGACTCTTATTCCCTGCTCCAATTTTCATTAGCGATCCGACAAGATTACGGACCATATGATGTAAAAACGCATTAGCCTGTATCTCTATCACAACAAAATCGTTATGTCGCTTAACATGGAATTCTGTCACATTGCGCATAGGTGATTTTGAATTACATTGCGATGAACGAAATGAACTAAAATCTTGCTCCCCAATAAGGTATTTTCCTGCTTCCTGCATGCGTGCAATATCCAAAGGGTAATAATGCCAAGTCGCGCGATTACTCAACATGGCAGGACGGATGGGATGGTTAAAAATGACATATCGATAACGGCGTGCAATGGCCTTAAATCGCGCATGAAAACTATAATCAACGTGTCTTGCCCAGCGTATAGCAATAGAGGATGGCAAATGTGAATTGGTGCCCCAAATCCATGCATCAATATGCCGTTTTGCATGTGTATCAAAATGGACTACCTGGCCAATCGCATGCACGCTTGCATCAGTGCGGCCTGCGCAGAAGAGAGAAATTGGCTCATTAGCAACAATAGCAAGTGCATCTTGAAGTGTACCTTGTATGGTTGCTAAACTGCGTTGCTGCTGCCAACCATAAAATCCATACCCGTTATATTCGATGCCAAGTGCAATACGCATATTTAGATGTAATTCAACAATTGTTGGGCTTCTTCTCGTTGCGCGACATTTCCTTGCTTGACCACGTATTCTAAGATGGTTTTTGCTGATTGCTTTTTATCTGTTTCAATGTAAGCACGCGCTAAATCCAACTGTGTTGCCATGATATCATCGCCTGCGATAGCAGTAAGATCATTTGTAAATCCAGACTGATGAGAATGTTCAGCAGTGACAATGGTGGTGATCAATTTAGATTTGGATCTTCTAAATATGAAATACAGTCCAACAATGAATATAAGAATTGAACCTGTACCGACAGATAATAGAATAGCAAGATAGCTTTTAATAATAAGATAAATCATAGTTATAAGTGGTCTTTAATTAAATGTTCAGTGATTTGAATCGCATTAAGCGCGGCACCTTTGCGCAGGTTATCAGAAACAATCCAAAGGTTTATTCCTTTTGCATGTGAAATATCCTCGCGAACGCGACCAACATAAACATGATCATGACCGGCCGCATCTTGAACTGGCGTTGCATAGGGGAACTTGCCTGTAATCAATTTGATACCTTCGGCATTTGCCAGTAATTTCAGGGCGTCCTCCATAGTGATTTTATCTTTTGTCTCAATATGGACAGATGCTGCATGACCACAAAATACGGGAACGCGAACCGCAGTTGGATTGATTGCAAGTGAGGGGTCGTTAAAAATCTTCTGCATTTCCCAAACAATTTTCATTTCTTCACGGGTATAGCCATTATCTTGAAAGTCGTCGATATGGGGTAATACGTTAAATGCAATTTGTTGCGAATAAACTTTGGGATACACCTGCTGATTATCAAGTAATTGCCTAGTCTGCTCCGTTAATTCAGCAATCGCTTCTTTACCCGTTCCAGAGACCGACTGATAGGTTGCGACATTAATGCGTGCTATGCCTACTGCATCATAAATAGGTTTTACACCAACAGCGATGGGAATCGTATTGCAATTTGGGTTTGCTATAATATTCGTTTTTCGAAAATGAGGTAGAGTATGAATATTCACTTCGGGAATAATTAATGGAACATCGGCATGGTTGCGATAATAGAAACTTTTATCAATGACGATATTGCCACAAGCAACAGCTTTGGGTGCATACTCAGCCGCTAGATCATTCCCAACACAAAAAAAAGCGAGGTCTGACTGCTGAAAGTCAAACGATGCTAAGTCATGGATTCGGTGATTTTCGCCACGAAATTGTCTTTCTTTCCCAGCGGATTGTGAGCTCGCAACTAAATAGAGTTTTTTTACGGGAAAATTTCTTTCTTGAAGTAAAGAAATCAGCATGGTACCAACTAATCCTGTTGCACCGACAATCACTATTGAATATGTACTCATCGATTTACTGACTCCATCACATTATACCTTCACGTGTTCAATGCCCTGAAGCCAGGCACTGATTGTTTCGCCAATTAGCCGGGGATTGCTTTCTTGTGCAAGATGTAATTCTTCGCCAATGTCTACAATCTCTAAATTGGGTAGATGATCCTTAGCCCACATAATAGACGCGATTGTTGTAATAAATCCTGGAACAGAATATAGCATTAGCTTGGGCAATGGTGAGCGGCTAAGTTTATTCGAATAATCTGCGATTAATTTATCGATTTTACTTTTACCATCGCCTTTCGGTAGCTCTTTGAAATATTGTAAAATGGGCTTGCCTGCGCCTTCTTGCATGAAAGGCTTACGGTAATTTTGCATCTCTTCTTCCGTTAGTTGACGCATCACATGTTGTGGAATAATTTTATCTACAAATGCCGATCCATTCATGACCAGTTCGGATAAATTCTCTATGTTTTGCAAGGCAAGTAGCTGTTCTTGCAAAGGCAGTGAAATATCATTTCCATTGAGAGTGCGTAAAAAAGCCTCGTAAAATACGAGTCCTTTGCAATTTTGTTCGTGGCGCATCGCATAATCAAGACCTATAACAGAGCCCCAACCATGCATGATAAATGTAATATTTTTGAGATCTAACGTTTCGATTAATGTCTCAAGGTACTTAATATGGTCGAATACGGAATACGTTATATTTGGTTTATCAGAGTAGCCAAAGCCTATTAAGTCGGGAGCAATACAATGTCCCAATGATTCAAGATAAGGGATGATATTACGCCATAGGTAGCAAGAAGTAGGAACGCCATGCAAAAACAGGATAGCATCTCCCTGCCCTGCTTCGACATAATGCATTTTAGACCCGCACACCTCAATAAATTTTGAAGGGTAGGGTTGCTTTTCTGAAATCCTTGTATTGACCATGTTCTATTCCTTATGCTGCCTGCGCAAAGTCAAACAACTCGCGTAATACCACGGAGTATGTCACAAAGCCGACGATATCACTCGACTTAACATCTCCAAGTAGCTTATGCCATCTCTCCATCAAGAATTGATATCGGTTAATCCATATATCAATTCGCTCATCAATATTTTTATCTTTAATTTCCTTTGTCTTCATGGTCAATACTCTTGCGCTTAACTTACGTTGTACACGATCAAGGTCATCTCGAAAACCTGCACGAGCCAATTCATCCCATTGGTCTTCAACTACGTATGAATTCATTAATTCTCTTAACCAGTTTAGCTCAAGTCGATTACCAATGAGATAATATGTTTTTGCAACGTCATGTAAGTCGAGGTTATATTTTTGTGCAGCTTCAACAATGTCTAGCGCAGTAAAGAGAGTATTGCATCCCGCCACACTTTTTGCTAATTTTTCCGGTACGCCTTGATCAGTCAAGTAATTGATAGCTGTTCCATAAGCCTCTTTGTCTGGACCATCTAATAACTGGGGCAAATGTTTGACTAGCTCAGTAATCGAAGGAGAAAAATCATTAATAGTTTTTTGTATGTCGATGCTGGGCTTGCGATTTCGTAAAAACCATCTCGTTGCACGACGAATGAGATAATAAATTTGCAACATCATTCTATATTGAATATTTTGATTCAGTTTAAAATCCAAGTCCATGATCTGGTACCATAAGTCTTCCATATGATAAATACTTTCAGCGATAGTGAAAGAGCGGATAATAAATGCAATAGACGCGCCTGTTTCTCGCTGCAATCGTTCTACAAAATTGATACCCATGCGATCAGTGATGCTTTTGCATAATTGAGTGGCAACAATTTCGCGACGCAGACTATGCTCTTTCATTTGCGGCAGATATTTTTCACTCAAAGGTTTTGGGAATGCCGCTAGCAAAAATTTCTCATAATAAGGTTCCTCAGGCACATCGGTAGCCAAGATATCTTGTTTCAAATACATCTTGCAATAAGCCAGTAACATTGCAATTTCAGGGCGTGTGAGAGGTTTATTGCCAGCTTTACGCTCTAACAATGTTTTATCATCCGGCAAATACTCTAATTTGCGATCTAGGCGCCCATTTTTTTCCAAGTCGTTCATGTATTGTCTAAATAAATCGGTAGTTTGTTGAGCAACAGATGTTTCCAGGCTGAGCATTTGCGTTTGATTGTAATTATCAAGCAACACTAAACTTGCAACTTCATCGGTCATTTTTTCAAGTAATATATTGCGCTGCTCTTTAGTCATGTCCCCTTCTGTAACAAGATGGTTTAGTAAGATCTTGATATTGACTTCATGATCTGAGCAATCAACGCCAGCTGAATTATCGATAAAATCGGTATTAACAATGCCACCTTGCAGTGAGTATTCGATACGCGCAAGTTGTGTCATGCCAAGATTGCCGCCTTCAGCGATAACACGTGCATTAAGCTCTGGCGCATCGATACGGATACCATCATTAGTGCGGTCGCCAACATCAGCATGTGACTCTGATGTGGATTTTATAAAAGTCCCAATACCACCATTCCAAATCAAATCAACAGATGATTTGAGCAAAGCTCTAATTAATTCATTAGGTACCATACTGTCTTTTTTAGTATTGAGAATGTGCTTCACTTCGGGTGTCAGTTTAATGGACTTAGCAGAGCGATCAAATACACCACCACCACTAGAAATTAATTCCGGGTTATAGTCCTTCCAGGTTGAACGTGATAAGTTGAATAAGCGTTTTCTTTCCGCATAACTGGCCACGGGATCAGGGTCAGGATCTAGGAAAATATGAACGTGATTGAATGCGCCTATGAGCTTTATATGTTCGGAGAGTAATAGACCGTTACCAAATACATCGCCGCCCATATCGCCAATGCCAACGACGGTAAAATCATCCTTCAGAGGATCAATGCCTATTTCACGAAAATGACGCTTAACTGAAACCCAAACGCCGCGTGAAGTGATGCCCATTTTTTTATGGTCATAACCAGCAGATCCACCGGATGCGAATGCATCATCCAGCCAAAATCCGTATTGTTGTGCAATACCATTAGCAATGTCTGAAAAGGTTGCCGTTCCTTTATCGGCAGCGACAACTAGGTAGGGGTCATTTTGATCGTATTTAACCACATCAAGAGGAGGCACGACGACACCATCCTTAATGTTATCAGTTACATCGAGAAGACCGCTAACAAATATCGAATAACATTGAACTACTTCTTTCATGTATTCATCACGGCTCATTTCTTGGGTTTGCGGATGTTTAACCACAAAACCACCTTTTGCTCCCTCAGGAACAATCACTGTATTCTTGACTTGCTGTGCTTTCATTAGCCCAAGAACTTCCGTGCGGAAATCTTCTCTTCGATCTGACCAGCGTAACCCGCCACGTGCCACTTTCCCTGCACGCAAGTGCACACCTTCAACTTGCGGCGAATAAACAAATATTTCAAATTTCGGTCGCGGTAAGGGCAAATCAGAAATTAATGCGGGATTAAATTTAAATGAAATATAAGATTTCACCAAGCCATCAGTTGATTTTTGAAAATAATTGGTACGGATAGTTGCAAGTATCACTTCTAATAAACGGCGTAAAATTCGATCTTCGTCAAGACTTGCTACGGAGTCAAGTGTTTGCTCAATGTAGCTAATTAATTCTTTCGGGTTGGAACGATCTCCTTTTTGGTAGTTGGGATCGAATCGCAATATGAAAAGCTGAACTATCGCTTTGGTTATTTCTGCATTGTTAATCAACGCTCGTTCAATATAATTTTGACTAAAAGTAAATCCAGTCTGTCGCAGATATTTTGTATAGCTACGCAGCATGGCTGTTTCTTGATAAGTAAGGTTAGCTTCTAAAACTAGACGGTTGAACCCATCATTTTCAGCGTCACCAAACCAAATCTTGGTGAATGCATCCTGAAAAATATCTTTGATATCATTAATATCTATTTCTTTATTTACTGCATAAGTCATATCAAAATCATTAATCCAAATATGTTTCCCATCCTTAAATTTCAATTCATGCGGCCTTTCACCAATAATTCTCAAACCCATATTTTCTAAAATAGGCAGGACGTCGGATAATACAATGGTTTGTTCTGCATGGAATAACTTCAAGCTTAATGTATTATTGCCATTCAATCTCGAAAATAACATGCATAAAGGATTTTCTTTCGATAAGGCTTCAATTTTATCAATGTCGTCTAATGCTTCACGAACTGTGTAATATTCACTGTAACTTGTGGGAAATGCTTTGCAATATTTATTATAATATCTCAGCCCATTGGCTTCTCCGTAATGTGCTATCAGTTGATCTTTTAACTCATCCGACCACGACCGTGCTATTGCGATCAGTTTTTTCTCAATCTCAGCGATATCATAATTGACGGGGATTTTTGGGTTGGCGCGGACTAGAAAGTGAATACGCGCTAAAACAGAGTCGGAAAAATAGGTTGTAAATGTGCATTCAAGACCTTTAAAAGATTGCATTAATATATCTTGTATAGTGAGTGCTAAATCGGTATCGAATCTTTCCCGTGGCACATAAGCAAGACAGGAAAAATAACGATAATAAGCGTCGCGACGGACGAGCAAGCGTATGCGTTTGCGCTCCTTTAACTGGATAATTGAGAGTGTTAATTCCAATAATTCTTCATACGCTGCTTGAAATAAATCATCGCGCGGCAGTGTTTCAAGAATGTGAACCGCTTCTTTGCCATCATGACTATCTGGAGGAAAACCTAAGTCTTGAAGAATTTTGTCCACCTTGAGGCGCAAAAATGGAATTTGTCGTGGACTTGAATGGTATGCTGTAGAAGTATATAAGCCTATAAAGCGACGCTCGCCTATCAAATCACCATCTTCATTAAAAAGCTTCACACCAATATAATCAGTATATGCTTCGCGATGCACGGTCGATTTTGTATTCGTTTTTGCGATAATTAAAATATTTTTTGAGAGTGCCATTTTTCGCGCTTGCGGTGGCAAGTCGGCATATGTTTTTGCTGTCGTACTAAATGTTTCATCACGTAAGACACCAAGTCCTGACCCTGGAATAATTTGTAGCGCACGGTTGGTGCCGTTTCCAATCAGTTTATAATCACGAGCACCAAGGAATGTAAAGTTATTATTGATGAGCCAGCGCAAAAAATCACGTGATTCTGCAAGTTCTGCTTGATCTAAACGGGGCGGATTAGTTTCTAGATCACTAAGACAACCCTCTATGCGCTCGACCATTTTATGCCAATCTGCAACGGATACCCGCACATCACCCAGCACAAAGCCAATATCATTCTGTAATTCTTCCATGAGTTTTTCATCAGATAGACGGTCGATTTCGATGTAGATTGGTGCCTCACTCGTGGCATTTTGCTCAGTGTCACCGGGTGCTAAGATATCAACTATTCGATGACGACTGTCACGCCTAACTTTAAATCCACCGAAATGGATAATAAAATGAATCTGGTATCCAAACCGATTGACTACCATTCGGGTTGAGTCAACAAGAAATGGGATATCATCATGGGATAGTTGAATAATAGTGTGAGGCGATTCCCATCCATCTTTTTCTTTATCGGGGTTAAAAATGCGTATTTTTGCCTCATTCGGAGAGCGCTCACGGATTAGTTGCCAATGGGAGAGCAAGATTCCGTATAAATCAGCACTAGAGCGTCCTTTTAAATCCTCTACAGAACTGGATGAAAAATAGCGTTGTGCAAATGTTTCGAGGAGATGAGACTCTCTCTCATTAGAATGTTTTTTGATATATGTTTTAACCTGATTAATTATATTTTGGCATTCGCCATTGTTGGCATTGGTCATGTTAACTCCCGCTTTGCAATATTATGTCTAGTACTCTCTCACGCTAATGTATCTCTTGACAGCTGAAATTTTAATCTCATCAATACCAAATCTCAACGAAGATAAACAGGGGCTGCTTGGGAAGCAGTAATATACTCTTTTTGCTCAAAATTTTTCCTTGCAAGGTGTAAAAGAGCAAATGCCGTTGGGAGTTGTGATGGATAAATTGCATCTGGCCTAAGATCTAATCGCATCATGAGGTTTATCTTATACTTTTCAAAACCATCACCCACCCCGCACCAGTTACCTTCCTTGGGCAGGTTTACGTCTTCTGGGCTACACACCCGCTCCTCCCCTATTAATGCTACGCATCCAGTTTGCTTTACCTCATAAATGGCCCAATACACTTGTCTCATGCGTGCATCAACAGCAACTAAAATTTGAGTGCATTGTCGCTCCAAGAAAATAGTTTGAGCAAGCACTGCTAAAGAAGAAATTCGAATAATAGGTTTTTGTGCCGCAAAACCAAGCCCTTGTGCGACACTATTGGCGATGCGTATCCCTGTAAAACTCCCTGGTCCACATCCATAAGCAATGGCATCCAAGTTATCTGGTGTGAGAGAAAATGAATCGAGTAGTGTGTGAATCATAGGTAGAATCAATTGTGCCTGCTGCAGTGGGGCAATTTTATGCAAAACCTTAATGTCATCTCCATTTTGTAAGGCAACAGAACAAGCAATGGTCGATGTGTCTAATGCTAATATTTTCATCTTGAGTATTCCAATATAAATGACAGACGTGTAGTTATATACAGCCAGACATAATGAGGGAGCCTAATTATGTCCGGCTGTATAGCCATTATTTTACTGGCCATTCTTTCTCAAGATATTGAAGTTTACCTTCTACCTCAGTCCATTGATCAGCATCGGACGGGGCATCTTTGCGCCGATTAATGTTCGGCCACTTTTCTGAAAGCTCTGTATTCAGCTGTAAAAATGGTTGATATGTATCAGGCAGATCATCTTCAGAATAGATTGCATTCACTGGGCATTCAGGCTCGCACAATGCACAATCAATACACTCAGTGGGATTAATTACTAGAAAATTTGGACCTTCATAAAAACAATCGACTGGGCAAACTTCTACACAGTCAGTATATTTGCAGCGTATGCACTTCTCAGTTACAACAAATGTCATTGAGATAGCTTACCATAAATTGCCTCGCATGGTTGCGGGCGGGTGATCACATAAAGAAAACTCGGTCGCTTGCGGCCGAGTTTTTATTCATGCCCGGGGCCGGAATCGAACCGGCACGGGATTAGATCCCGAGGGATTTTAAGTCCCTTGCGTCTACCTGTTCCGCCACCCGGGCTATCTAAGTATAGAAAATGGAAGACATAGAGTTATATACATAAGCCCCTTGTCTTCCATTCTCTATCTTTTAAAAATGAGGCTGAGGTCGGAATCGAACCGGCGTCCACGGCTTTGCAGGCCGCTGCATAACCACTCTGCCACCCAGCCTAAAACAAAAAACCCCAGATCGTTTCTGAGGCCTTTTTAACTTGGAGCGGGAAACGAGACTCGAACTCGCGACCCCAACCTTGGCAAGGTTGTGCTCTACCAACTGAGCTATTCCCGCGTATTTCTTCCAAAAAACATGCCACATTACTATCCGGCGTACGTCTTAATTTGCGGTGTCATTTTATCCCGGCACTCATGTAAGTCAAGAGATTTATGAGAGATTTATAAGGTTTATATTTAATAATCAAGTTTTCCATGCCGTGTCCATCAAGCAGTATGAGTAAAAGCATCCCTCCATTCTGGAAGAATGCTTTACATGATTACATGATGTTACACCGATTTACCTCTGGCGCATCTTGCATGTTGTTTTCCGGATCAGCTTTCCTTTTTTTATTTTGCTGTAGTGAGTTATCTATTTGAGCAAATAGCCTACCACTCTCATTTGTGCTACCAAAAAAACCTAAACTGCTGCTGCCAAAGTCAGCGCAGCATCTATCAAGATTAAGGGTAGTTAAAGTTTGATTCTTTGTTAAGGCAGTAGCAATATGTTCTAGATCTTTTATCGTAATAACAAAAAGGGTTCTACTGAGATCGAGCCCTGTCAGTCCTTTATTTTCTTCTAATGCCTTACCTAAAACCTCATAGCTCTTAATAGGGGTGTAAGAGAGGGATAATGATTGTAATGTATGATTGTTTTTCAATACTCGGTCTAAAAGATAGCCTAACTCCCCTGTATTAAGTCCGGAGTTCGTAAGGTTTAGTGCCTGCAAAGAGGTATTTTGTATTAATGCATCACAAAGTAGGGATACGAGGTTGCCCTGAGTATCGATGATGGCTTGCTTAATTTCGGGGTGTAGTTTCTTTAAAGCGTGGTCTAAATAATTAACTCCTGGTCTGTGCATGGTTTGTTTGTGTATTTTAAATGCAGCACCAACTGTAATCTTGACCTGAATAATGCTATCTAATTGTAATTCCTGTAGCTCGTTTTTTTGCAATTTCTCTAAAAGAGCAGAAAATTCTTCTAAACTCAATTCTTTATTGAATTTATCTGTTTTTGTCCAGTCAGGTTCTTTCTCCGATGCATAAAATTTAGATTGATATAGGGCGGGTGCTGGGATGGTCATATCATATAAAAGTCGCTGTTGAGGATCGGACAATATCTCATAGGCTTTATTAATGCTTTGCATTTTTTCTGTGAGTTCTTCTGGCGTGATTTTTTC
>Ga0207082_1082_pt1 | contig 20749 bp, 22 predicted proteins | sample Alteio_BWMinHeat_56_FD_153588 | JGI IMG/M metagenome (GOLD analysis project Ga0207082, IMG submission 153588) | Enriched cells from forest soil in Barre Woods Harvard Forest LTER site, Petersham, Massachusetts, United States -... | ecosystem: Environmental > Terrestrial > Soil > Temperate forest >...
AAAGTTGCTTCGTTAACCTCAATCTCAGTACCACCTGGCAACTGAGGCACGACATTTATATTGTCTGCCAAAATTTCGGCGCAAATATAATCAGTAAAGTTAATAATGGCAGATTTTAATGGTTGATAATCTTCAATTTGTACCATTATTCTATCTGTCAATTCCAGCCCGCTCTCTTTACGTATCTTTTGGATACGATTCACCAGCTCTCTGGCATTACCTTCATCCTGCAATTCAGGCGTCAAAGTAATATCCAAAGCCACAGTAAGGTTGTCTTTATTAGCAACCGACCAACCAGGTATATCATCTGCTATAACATCCACATCTTCAATACCTATGGTAACTGTATCTGCATCAATTATGAGAGCGAAACTCTTTTCTCTTTCCAGTGTGCTTATCTCTTGTTGGTTCATCTGACCGATGGCAGATGCCACCGCTTTCATCTTTGCACCCATACGGGCACCCAGTGCTTTAAAATCGGGTTTTATTTTCTTTTTTATGAATCCTTCTGTCTCAGTTAAATATTCTATTTGTTTTACGTTAACCTCATTTTTTACCAATTCCGATACTTTTTCAATTTGATCCTGCATGTGTTTATCTGATACAGGAATCAAAATACGTTGCAGCGGTTGTCTAACTTTCAGATTTACTTTTTTACGTATTGATAAGACCAGTGATGAAATATCCTGGGCCAAATGCATACGTTCTTCCAATTCCTTATCTATACAATCATCATCTGCAAATGGATAATCTGCAAGATGTACAGACTTAGCTGCTTTTCTATGTGTGATATTATTAAGGTTTGTATACAACCAATCTGCGAAGAATGGTGCAATAGGCGCCATTAATAATGAAAGCGTTTCCAAACATTCATACAAGGTTTGGTATGCTGATATTTTATCATGTTCATATTCGCCTTTCCAGAAGCGGCGGCGGCATAGACGAACATACCAGTTACTCAGTTGCTCGTCAAGGAAATACTCCATAGCCCTACCAGCCTGAGTAGGTTCATAGTCATCTAAAGAACGGGTAACATCAGCAACCAGAGATTGTAAAGCAGACAGTACCCACCTGTCGATCTCAGGGCGTTGTTCAACCGGTATGTATTTTTCTTTAAACGTAAAATTGTCTACATTGGCATAGAGCGCAAAGAACTGATAGGTATTATACAGGGTTCCAAAATACTTTCGGCTAACCTCTTTAATTCCTTCATTATCAAATCTTAAGCTATCCCAAGGTGAAGCATTGGTTATAAGATACCAACGGGTAGCATCTGCACTGTATTTTTCAATTGTCTCAAAAGGATCGATAACATTACCTACCCTTTTGCTCATTTTATTGCCATTCTTATCCAGCACCAAGCCATTGCTTACAACCGTTTTATAAGCTACACTATCGAACAACATGACACCCAATGCATGGAGGGTATAAAACCAACCACGAGTTTGATCGACACCCTCAGCTATAAAGTCTGCAGGGAAATGATGCTTGAGATCTTTTTTATGATGCGACTCAAAAGGATAATGTAACTGTGCATATGGCATGGCCCCACTATCGAACCAAACATCTATCAAATCCGGCTCACGATACATGGGTTTACCAGAATCACTTACCAAAACTATATTATCAACAAATGGCTTGTGCAGGTCCAGATCTTCTTTTTTTGTAGGCTTAAAAGTCATGGTACCGACTATGACATCATCTTCATTCTCTACCGTTTCCTGCTCCAGCAATTGATTCAATCCGAGTTTTTTATTGGCTTTTTTAGCCTCAAGCATCAGTTCATCTATACTTCCTACACACTTGATTTCCAACCCATCAACAGACATCCAAACGGGCAAAGGCGTACCCCAATAGCGGCTACGACTCAGGTTCCAATCCACCATGTTTTCCAACCAATTACCAAAACGGCCTTCACCTGTTGCTTTAGGTTTCCAGTTGATGGTCTTGTTCAGTTCTATCATCCTGTCCTTTACGGCAGTGGTTTTAATGAACCATGCATCCAAAGGATAATATATAACTGGCTTATCTGTCCTCCAACAATGTGGATAGGTGTGTTCGTACTTCTCTACTTTAAATGCCCTGCCTTCCAGTTTCAATTTCACAGCGATGTCGACATCGACATCTTTATAATCTGGGTCATCTTTATAATTTTTCACATACCTGTTGCTGAATTCCCCGGTATATTCTATGAATTTACCTTCTTTGTCTACCATCACCAGGATGCCTATATCATTCTTCTTACCTACGCGATAGTCATCTGCACCAAAAGCAGGGGCTGTATGAACAATACCGGTACCATCTTCGATAGTCACAAAATCACCAATTATTACACGCCAAGGATCACCACCAGCAATTTCTTTGGTATTACCAGAGAACGGCAAAAGCTGTTCGTAGCGACAACCCTCGATAGTTTTACCTTTAAATTCCTTAACTATTTGCCAAGGGATCAATTTTGCATCTGCACTATAATCATCGAAATTACCATTCTCGCATTCTTGCTTAAAGTATTTACTAATCAATGCCTTAGCAAGTATTACATAAACTAATTGATGCGTATATGGATTGAATGTTTTAACGAGAGTATAGTCTATATTTTCACCAACAGTAAGACCACAGTTACCTGGTAAGGTCCAAGGGGTTGTGGTCCATGCCAGGAAGAACACATCATCAGACCCAGCAACATCAAATAAGAATTGTGACTTATTGTCTTTCAATGTTTTAAACATTGCTACGATAGTCGTATCCTTCACATCTTTATATGTTCCTGGCTGGTTGAGCTCATGACTACTGAGGCCGGTACCGGCTGCAGGAGAGTATGGCTGTATGCTGACACTTTTATATAAATACCCTTTTTTGTGCAATTCTTTAAGAGCCCACCAAAGAGATTCAATATATTTATTATCGAATGTGATATAGGGGTCTTTCATATCTACCCAATACCCCATCTTCTCAGTTATCTCTTCCCATTTGTGCTTATAACGCATCACTGCCTCGCGGCATTTCTTGTTATACTCCTCAACTGTGATCTTCTTACCTATGTCTTCTTTTGTAATACCTAATTCCTTCTCCACACCCAATTCAACCGGAAGGCCGTGGGTATCCCAACCAGCTTTACGGCTAACATAATACCCCTGCATGGTCTTGTAACGACAAATGAGGTCTTTTAAAGTACGGGAGATAACATGGTGGATACCGGGCATACCATTAGCACTTGGCGGGCCTTCATAAAACACAAAAGGTTCAGATCCTTCGCGGTGTTTCACACTCTGCTCAAACGTATGCTCTTCTTTCCAGCGACCCAGGGTTTCCTGTTCTATGAAGGGTAAGCTTAACTGTTTATATTCTTTGTACTTGGTACTCAATTTCTTTAATTAGTTCAATTGTCAAAAAATCATCATAATATCCATCTTATTCTCCAAAACACACTTAGCCACAATATAAAATGAGGGCGCAAAGGTAGGATTAATTTTGATATTATGGTAAAGATGTGAGAATGGCTAATTTGTGTTTTTGAGGAATTGGGGATTGGGAATTGGGAATGAGTTGTTATGAGTGACTAGATATTGAAACTCTGGTTAAACTTCATCTAAATACTCAGGAGATCTTTCGTTTCGCTTCACTGCACTTCACTACATTCAAGATGACAGCCTATATTGGGCTATTGATATCTCTTGTTGTATTTGATTATATATTAATAAATCCCATTACAATATAGGTTTGCCTCAGCAGTACGTCGGGTGGTGAGGCCGGGTAGGATCTTGCCGCCGGCTTTGTTCCATTTTTTAAAATTGGTGGTTATAATATCATTAGATGCCCTATTTTTCATAGAAATGAGCAGGCTTGAGGCTTCGAAATGCCCCATGCCTATATTATAAATAAATGAAGCCAGTGCATCGAACTGAGTTTGTGAAAAAGGAATAGATAGCGAAATAATAGATGGTACTACTGATTTGTTGATATGGTGAGTAAGATAAATACGAGCCATATCAGTACTAATGGCCTTGTCTGTTTCCTGTACCCTTGTATCATCAGGGTAATATGTAGTACCGTAACCAATGGTCCAGATACCATTTTCATCTTTATAAGGTTTAGGTTTAAAGCCTTCGAATTTGCAGATAAAAATTGTCCCTTTGCTGGATAGTGTCACGGTGGATGGTATTTTAGGGCTGCAATTTACAAAGGGTTTTATGCTTATCCATAAAATGTGGATATGTTTCAGCCCTTACACAGATTGAGTCTTAGCGTTTTTTAACTCTTTGATAGACTGTTTGAAAATTCCAAAAAAAATTATTTTGAATTAACACACTATTCCAAAAAACCACATATCTTTGGTTTATTATTAATTTTTTATTTTAAAACAATGCAAGAAGGTACAGTAAAATTTTTCAATGAGACTAAAGGTTTTGGTTTCATTACGCCTGCCAATGGCGGCCAGGACATTTTCGTTCACGTATCAGGCCTTAGGGACCAAATTCGTGAGAACGACAAAGTGACCTACGAAGTACAAAATGGTAAAAAAGGCTTGAACGCCGTTAATGTAAGAGTAGTTAATAACTAATCTTTCGATATATCATTTGTTTAAGGCATTCTTATTTAAGAATGCCTTTTTTTAATTTTGTAATTATAAAATCAAGTTAGTTGTGAGAAGTAGTGTTTCCTATTTTATATTATTCCTGTTATTATCGGTATTTGCTTTATCATGCAAGAAAGCCAACAGCTTGTCAACACACGATCAGCTATTGGGCATATGGGATAACCAAAACAATATGAACAACAGTATCTCATTTAATAAAGACGGTACAGGCAACGTTAATACCCCACCCGGCTTTAGTGCCTTATTCACATGGTCTTTAGTTGGAGATACTTTGATCAATATCAATTATGTAGGTTATCCACCAGACAAATGGCGTATTACCGCATTATCGGGTTCATCGCTTGTTGCTAATGAGTTAGATTCAAGCATACAAGAATTCTATTCAAGACCATAAGAGTCTATAAAAACTAAAAGGCTGGTAATACCAGCCTTTTAGTTTTTATCATTTTAGAACACAGCCTAAGCCATGTTATGGAAGACTTGTTGAACGTCATCATCCTGCTCTACACGCTCTATCATTTTAAAGACATCCTCAGCAGCTTCTTCACTTACCTGTACTGTATTAAGGGGTACCCATTCCAACTCTGCAGATATAGGCGTTATACCTTTTTCTTCTAATGCTTTTTGCATGTTCCCGAAATCGCTGAAACCGCAACGAACTATAATATTACCTTCACTATCCTCACCCATTTCGTCCAAGCCGGCATCTATGAGTTCCAGTTCCATATCTTCTATATTCAGTCCATCGTTCTTCAGTTTAAAAACGCCAGAATGTTTGAACAGGAAACTAACAGAACCACTATTGCCTAAAGTACCACCACCTTTATTAAAATGCGAGCGAACGTTGGCAACTGTACGCGTTGTATTATCAGTAGCAGTTACCACCAATACAGCAATACCATGCGGGGCATAACCTTCGTACACAACTTCATCATAGTTGCTTGTATCTTTTCCTAAAGCATTTTTAATAGCTGCTTCGATACGATCTTTAGGCATGTTCACCGATTTGGCGTTCTGCATGATACGGCGAAGCATAGGGTTGATATTTGGATCAGGACCACCCTTTTTAACAGCTATATTTATTTCTTTACCGATACGAGAGAATTGCTTAGCCATTCTATCGTAACGAGCAAACATTGTGGATTTACGTACTTCAAATATCCTACCCATAGTCTTCAATAAAATTTAACAGGCGCAAAAATAAGTTAAATAGCAGAAACTCTGAAGACAATATAAAATCAAAGAACGAATTGATTTTATATATATCCCACTTTGGTCTTATCATCATTTAGGCACATATATTACATATTTTTCCTCAAAAAATGGTTCGGGGAAAATATCATGTACATTCCAGGCCTGCACTATGGCTGCTAAACCAGACTCCTTAATTTCTTTTGTAAGATCGCCCCCTTTGAGACAAATAAGGCCTGCAGCGAATTCATCACTTTTTTGTCCTTTACGTATCAAAGGATTGATCCAATTCCATAATTCGCCCAAAGGAGCTACAGCACGAGAAACTGCAAAATCAAACGTGCGGCCTTTTATCTCTTCTACCCTGGAATGTACCGCAGTCACATTTTTCAGTCCAATAGCATTGGCTACTTCCTGAACTACTTTAATTTTTTTACCGATGCTATCAGATAATAGAAACTCTACCTCAGGAAAAAATATAGCTAAAGGGATGCCAGGGAAACCGCCACCAGTGCCAATATCCACCACCTTTGCTCCATCATTGAAATTGCATAAAGCTGCAATAGCTAATGAGTGGAGTATGTGCTTTTCGTATAGTGCATCAATATCCTTTCGGGAGATCACATTTATTTTTTCATTCCAGTCTTTATATAACGGGCCAAGTTGTGAGAACTGACCTAGTTGTTTTTCTGTGAAATCGGCGAAGTATTTGGTAATTATGTCCACTGCTTTTTATTTTTCCAGATTATATACGGTGAAAAGGCAAAGTTATATAGCATCCACCCAAAATCGAAGAAAGGAAATGTAAACCATAAACTTTCTTCTTTCAACAGCTTTGCTGTGTATAACCAAATGCTCCAGTACAGCAAGGAACGCAGCAACATTACAAATATTGCTATTTTGAAAAAAGAGGTTGCTAACGGCAATAAAAATGTGAGCCATAACAAAGCATGAGTAGCTGCGTACATTGCTAACAATACTTTAATAACTGGTTTATAATATTTGCCTGTAGATAAATGCCTGCTTTTTTGTTTAGCCCAATCCTTCCAGGAAGTTTTGGTATCGGAATAGGTAAAAGCACTGCTATCAAAAACAACACCCGTATTATCTTTGGTTGCCATAGTGCTTATGAGGATGTCATCATCTCCTGAAGGGAGTTTGTTCCAGACTTCAGTGCGTTGCGCCTTTTCGAGTAAAGATTTAGTACATGCCAAATTGCGGCCAACAGCCATATAGGGCTTGCCAGCCAGTGCATAGGTACTATATTGTAAAAAAGTCTGTAAGGTCTCCCAACGGATAAAGGCATTTAATAAGCCTTTTGTTTTTTTATACCCACCATACCCTATTGCGATCTGCTTGCCAATATGTAAAGGAGCTACCATACACGAAAGCCAATCGGGACCGGAGGGTGCACAATCGGCATCTGTTAATAAAATATATTCATTGCTTGCCTGTTGCAAACCCTTGCTTAATGCAAATTTTTTGCCTTTGAAAGTGCGCTCTTCAGATGGTGAGATAATGACATCCGATAAATGATCGTATTGCAACTTTAATTGTAGCAAGACCGAAGCCGTTTCATCATCAGAGGCATCATTTACCACTATCACCTCATAAAGTGGTTTGCCAGCTTCATTCGTGTATCTTTGCGCCAAAATAAACGGAAGATTTTGTTTTAGATTTTGGGCTTCGTTCTTTGCACAGATGATTATAGTGACTGGTTTGGGGGAATTGGGAATTGGGAATTGGGAATTAGGTGTATGGTTTCGTGATATTATTCTGGCAAAGAAATATAATGCATAACCGCATTGAATAAAGGCGGCTATTAAAAACAAAATAAATATAAGCTGGGATACCACGCCCCAAAATAAGCAAATCTTCTACCCATTTTTGAAACCTGTTGAATGGAATTTGAATTATTAGCAAAAGACACCGCTTCTTCTGCCCGCGCAGGGGTTATATCTACCGCTCATGGGCAGATAGAAACACCCATATTTATGCCGGTTGGTACGGCAGGAAGTGTGAAAGCTGTAACACAGCAGCAACTGAATGATGAAGTAAAAGCCCAGATCATACTTGGGAATACCTACCATTTGTACCTGCGCCCGGGACTTGAAGTACTGGAAGCCGCCGGAGGGTTGCACCAGTTCAACGGATGGCATAAGCCCATACTTACTGATAGTGGCGGCTACCAGGTATTCTCACTTGCCAATAACAGAAAGCTGACAGAAGAAGGAGCGCTGTTCCAATCGCATATAGATGGTTCTAAACATCTGTTTACCCCTGAGAAAGTAATAGATATACAACGCACAATAGGTGCAGACATCATTATGGCATTTGATGAGTGTCCGCCCTACCCGTCTGAATATGACTATGCTAAAAAATCGATGGAGCTGACACACCGCTGGCTGACAAGGTGCATTAAGAGTATGGGCGAAACAGAACCTAAATATGGCTATGAACAAACATTGTTCCCCATAGTGCAAGGAAGTACATATAAGGACCTCAGAAAAACATCATCTGAATTCATAGCATCAATGGAGTGTGAGGGCAATGCAATTGGCGGATTGTCTGTAGGTGAGCCAGAGGAAATGATGTATGAAATGTGTGCGTTATGTTGTGAGCACCTACCTGTAGAAAAACCACGCTACCTGATGGGAGTAGGCAATCCATGGAATATATTGGAGAATATTTCATTGGGTATTGATATGTTTGACTGTGTGATGCCAACCAGGAATGGCAGGAACGGGATGCTTTTTACCAGTTACGGTGTAGTAAACATTAAAAATAAACGCTGGGCGACTGATTTTACACCAATAGATACCGGGATAGATTGCCTGACCAGCCAATATTATACAAAAGCTTATTTAAGGCATTTGTTTGTAGCAAATGAGATATTAGCTTTACAAATAGCCAGTATTCATAATCTAGCTTTTTACCTGCATTTGGTAAAACAAGCACGCACCCATATTTTGCAGGGTGATTTTATGCAATGGAAGAATGAGATCATACCTATATTAAAACACAGGAACTAGGTGCATGAAAAAAATAGACTGGTATATAGTTAAGAAATTCCTGGGCACATTTTTCTTTGCCATCCTGATACTGGCAGTGATAGCCTGTGTGATAGACCTGGCAGAAAAAATGGATGATTTTGTAAGTAAGAAAGCACCTGTATCTGCTATACTTAATTATTACAAAGACTTTGTACCACATATTTCTGCACTATTATTCCCGTTATTTATTTTCATTGCCACTATATTTTTTACCTCTAAGATGGCTTATCAATCAGAAGTGATAACCATATTAGCATCTGGTGTTTCTTTTCAAAGATTTTTAAAACCTTATGTAATAGGTGCTACATTTTTAGGCGTGCTTTCTTTGATCACCAATCACTGGATCGTACCTAATGCGAATAAACAGCGGTTGGCATTTGAGGATAGGTATGTGCATAATGTAACACAATCGACGAATGGGGGTGTGCATTTAAGGCTTAGCAAAGACCTATTTGTGTATATGCGCGAGTATAGGTTTGTTGATAATTATGGGCAAAGTTTTTCTGCTGAGAAAATAGAGGGCACACTACTGAAAGAAAAATTAGTAGCTGACCATATATCGTACGACAGTATAAAAAAAACATGGCATTTATATAATGTGATCGTTCGCACCAACAATGATATACATGAAACAATACGTTTCTTAAATGATACCATTATAAAATATCCTTTTGCACCGGGAGACATGAAAATAAATGATGACTCAAAAGATGCCATGACCACCCCGGAACTCATTACATATATAGACCGGGAGACATTGAGAGGAAGAGAGAATCTGAACATATACATGGTTGAAAAACACAGGCGTACCGCACAACCTGTAGCCGGATTCATTCTAACTATCATAGGTGTTTGTATAGCCCATAAAAAAATAAGAGGAGGTAGCGGACTTCACCTGGCTTTAGGTATCGTTATATGTGCCTTATTTGAAATGTTGATGCAGTTCTCCACTACATTTTCTACCAAAGCGGGTTTAAATCCGTTCATAGCTGCATGGATACCAAATTTGGTATTTGGCTATGTTGCTTACTACCTATACAGAAGGCAGATAAAATAGTCATGGCATCATTTTTATGACCAATGTCATAGCCTGAAAATTAAAATACAGCTAACTTTATTTTAATAAGGTGAATGTACCTTATGTTTTTGCAAAACAGCAAACACCATGAGTTTAGCTAAGTATAAACAAAAACGAAATTTTGAGGATAGTCCAGAGCCTGGAGGTAAGCTTGCTAAGAAAGCAGACAAGCTGATCTTTGTTGTGCAAAGACACCAAGCATCTCATTTGCATTATGATTTTAGGTTAGAATTAAACGGCACATTAAAAAGCTGGGCGATACCTAAAGGCCCATCTATGAATCCAAAAGATAAAAGACTGGCAGTGATGGTTGAAGACCATCCTATAGACTATGCAGATTTTGAAGGGATCATACCAAAAGGCAATTATGGTGCAGGTGAAGTAATGATCTGGGACCATGGCACGTATGATCCTATTGATGATAATGGGGAAATTATATCTGCAAGTTTATTTTCTAAAAACCTAAAAAAAGGTTCTATCAAATTCACAATGAATGGCAAAAAATTAAAAGGTGTGTTCGCACTCATACATTTTAAAAAAGTTGAAAATTCATGGTTACTCATTAAACACCATGATGCATATGCAAGTGGAGATGATTATAACAGTGAAGATCATATTTAAATAAAGCAATAAAGGCCTATGGCAACTCTTAAAAAAATACCAGAGCTTACTCATCTTGAAAAAATATTCTGGCCAGAAGAAAAATATACTAAGGGAGATGTAATAGCCTATTATAATGAGATGTATAAACATATCGGCAAGTATTTGAAGGATAGGGCGGAATCGTTGTTGCGTTCTCCTGATGGGATAAAGGGTGAAAGTTTTTTTCATAAAGATGCGGGAGGTGATGCGCCTGAATGGGTTACTACTTATGAGTCATGGTCGGAGAGCACAAATAAAAATGTGAACTATATTGTTTGTAATGATAAGTCTACCCTACTATACATGGCTAATCTGGGATGTATAGAGATCAACCCTTGGAACAGCCGTATCAAATATCCTGACGAACCGGATTATTTGATAATAGATATTGACCCATCTAAAAAGAGCAGTTTTGAACAAGTAATTGAAACCGCACAAGCTGTAAAACAGGTATTAGATAAAGCAGGTGCAGAAAGCTATTGTAAAACTTCTGGCGCTACAGGTATACATATTTACGTTCCGTTAGGGGCTAAATATAATTATGAACATGCTAAGAATTTTGCACATCTTATAGCTACTAAAACACATGAACTGTTACCTGACATTACGAGCCTTGAGCGTTCATTAGCCAAACGAGGAGCGGATAAGATATACTTAGATTTTCTGCAAAACAGGAAAGGGCAAACAGTATGTTCTGTTTATAGCTTAAGGCCTAAACCGGGAGCGCCCGTCTCTACCCCACTTGAATGGCAAGAAGTAAAAAGCGGGGTACATCCTACAGATTTCAATATTAAGAACACATTGAAGCGGTTGGAAAAGAAAGGAGACTTGTTTGCCGGAGTGCTGGGCAAAGGTATTGACCTTAGAAAATGTCTTAAAAATATTGAAGCATAATTAAGGTGCTTTATAATTACACTTCTTCATAGCTTTCAATATTTTCTTATCAACTTTTAACAAGATACCATTATCCGGATCGATAGTAATATCCCTTACTTCATTTTTTTTAAGATCAACATAGATCCATGCAATAGTAGATTCGACCTGGTCGCCGGGAGCGACCTCATTATCAAAACCGACATGAATAACAACAGAAGTATCATCAGAGTGATCAACAAAATATGAGATAGGTGTAGCTGTATCTTTTAATTTTGCAGCATAGTCTTTATTTTTATTTTTCAGATCGCTGGTATATACAATGGCATACACATAATAACTGCAAGAGTCTGATTGATCATCCGGGATGCCAATATTTTGAGTTGGCAACGTATTTGTCGTTGTATCAATGACTGGTAGCTGAGTTTGCTTTTGTCGAGCATCTTCATGACAAGCAGAAAATGATATAAGCAGCAATATTATGATGACGGCATTTTTCACGCTGACAATTTAAAGAATAAATAGTCTTTTTGAGCCTGACGTTTAGATATTTTCCTCAGTTAATACTAATTTTAGTCAGTAATCAGTTATATCAATACACTCTAATGATGCATACTAAGTACATTATAAAAAATCCACTACAAAAAGTAAAGTATAAATGTCCAGCCATATATGCCTTAGTTCTGGTTTTGTTATTTTCTTCAACACCAGGAGAAGCACAAATAGAGTTATCGAATGGCATTGAGGTAGGATACCCTATACTCACCAATAAATACAATTCAAATATATACTATAAACAAGTAACTGCAGGTCTTCGTTTTGGTTTGAGTTTTAAACCAGCACAAACACAGTTTTTCCCTACTTTGAATTTTTCTTTTGGTAGGACCAGACTGCCGGTGCAGCAGATAGGAGACAATGTTGCAGTTGCTAATATGAACTATCTAAGCCTGATGCTTAACGGCAATTTTGTGGTGCCATTTGAAAATGGCAATACACTGTATATGCTTGGTGGTATAGGGTTTACAAAGTTTACATCCAAGGGACTGGTTTTAGCAGGGCCACATGCTGATGCAGAATATATACATCAAGATTCACTGAATAATGTAACAAAAGTATTTCCGTCAATAGGATTAGGTTTTGAATATGTGTATGGCCAGGCTACAAATAGTAAAATATATTTAAGCCTTGGACTAATGATGCAATATATATACTTGTTTGCAGACAGAAACGAATACAAGGGTACCATGGAGGATATAAATGGGAAATTTCATGATATTAATGCCAGCATGACCGGCCATGCATTTGTGCCTATGGGCAATATCACACTTCACATATTGACAGGAAGAGGTTTTATCTTTTGGAAGAAAAAATCCTAACAGCAGCAACATCCATCAAAATAAGCTAATGCATGTTTGTTAAATAGGGTTATTATGACAATAAAATGCCTTATTAATGCTGAATTAATAGTATTTTTGTAATTGAGATTATCTAAAATTTATAAAGATGGCTTTTTTAAGTATTTCTCCAGTAATGTTAATTCATATGCCAAGTGGTGATCAGTGGATCATATTATTAGTAATAGTAGTATTACTATTTGGAGGCAAGAAGATACCAGAACTGGCAAAAGGCATAGGGAAAGGTATACGTGAATTTAATGACGCAAAAGAAGGTGTTAAGAAAGAAATAGAATCCGGCGCAAAAGAAAAAGACAATACACCTACGCCTAACGCATAATATTTTTACAAAATATTATTTTTTCTTTAGTTTTTTTATTAATTTGGACAGGCTGCCCATTGGGTTGCATGGTTTAACGGCATTTAACTATACGATAAAAACATGCAGAGTAAAAGTTTTTTACAGTTTATAGTAATTACTTTAATTGCCCTATGCCAGGTCAGTACACTGCATGCCCAGTCACGTCATAATAAAAAAGAAGAGGTCATCATCATCAAGAAATACAAAGGGCCTTGTGATGTTTCTGCATTTATAAAAAAACTACCGGACAGAGATTATTCTAAAATGGATTATAAGCCCGTTCCTCTTGCAGGACAAAAGGCTTATTTCGGCGAGATGAATGATTATATGAGTGATTTTGTAAAAAAGTACATGCATGTACATAACAAAACACTTGTTTGTGTAAAGAACCGTTGTATCAAGGCATTCCCGCCTATGGATACCATCCTGAAGCAAAACAATATACCTAAAGAGCTAAAATACCTGTCTGTAATAGAATCAGCACTTAATAACAATGCTATCTCACCTGTAGGTGCAGTAGGACCATGGCAACTAATGACTGGCACAGCTCACTATCTTGGTATTAATCCTAAAGAACGCAGAGACTGGAGCAAGTCAACCGTTGCTGCGGCTAAGTATTTGTCTATACTGTATAGTCAACTAAATGACTGGTTGTTAGTGATCGCAGCCTATAATAGTGGCCCGGGACCAGTGAACAGGGCTATAGACCGTACCGGGAGTCATAACTTCTGGGATATAAAACCTTATTTGCCACGCGAAACACAAGGACATGTGTTAGCATTTATAGCAACTGCCAGCATTTTTGAGAATCTGAATACATTCATAGGCTACTCTATACCCGAAGAATTGGTACTAGACGGAAAGCCCTATAAAGTGCCGGTAAAGCTTATTAATAAACCTGCTTTAAAATCACCATTTAGCAAGGATGAATTGGAAAATATGGCCATCGTACGCATCAACAAACCTGTAAGTATGGAGTTGATGGTACAAGAGCTGGGATTAGACAACAAACAAATGTCGCGCTGGAATTCAGATTATGAATTATACGAATATAATACCTACCCTACTACCTACTATAATTTAAGGATACCCAAAGACAAATTGAACAATTTTCTTAAAAAGAGGCCTACAATGGAGAAACAGTCTCAAAAACTATTTAAAGAAGGTAGCGTATAAAACAAGTAAAAATATTTTTGTCAAATACAATTTTATCGTACCTTTGCAGTCCTTAAAAAGAAAGAATATCAATGGCAAATCATAAAGCAACCAAAAAAGACGTACGCCAAAGCGAAAAACGCCGTGATCGTAACCGTTATTACGGAAGGACTACACGTAACGCTATCCGTACCCTTTTAGCTACTACAGATAAGACAGCTGCACAGGAAGAACTTCCAAAAGTTATTTCTATGATCGACAAATTGGCAAAACGCAATGTGATCCATAAAAACAAGGCAAGCAATATCAAATCTGGTATTGTGAACAGAATCAATGCATTAGCATAACCAATCACTTTAATAATATATCCAAAACCCCGCAAAAGCGGGGTTTTGTTGTTTTGGGTTGTATGAGGCGTGAGATATATAAATCCGACTTATACACATATTGCCGGGCAGTGGCAGCATAGTTCTAAATTTGTATAGGAAATAAGATAATCATGGACAAGAAGAAAACATTAGTGATAGGCGCATCGGAGAATACTGAACGATATAGCAATATGGCCATTCGCAGACTATTGAAATACGGTCACCCAGTGGTTGCTATTGGTAACCGTAAAGGAAAAGTTGAAGATGTAGAGATAACTACAGAACACCCGGAGATGCATGATATAGATACGGTAACATTGTATCTGAACCCTACTAATCAAAAAGTCTACTACGACTATATACTTTCTTTGAAGCCTAAACGCATCATCTTTAATCCGGGTACGGAGAATGATGAACTTGAAATGCTAGCAAAGAAACAAGGCATCAATGTGATGGAAGCTTGCACATTAGTGTTGTTGGGTACAGGTCAATTCTAAAAGAAATTTCTTCTCACTACTAACAATTAGACATCAAGTTGCGTCATAATATACAAAGGTTTGAAAATAGCCTTTGTATGAAACAGCCCTTGTAAGGCCTCACTGTAAAAACGCAACCTTAGACCCTTGTTTTCTTTTATTAAGTAAGTTTTTTCTTAAATTTATTTTATGAAAAAGCCTTTATCACTTTGCCTGAGCATACCTACACCTTGTCATGAGGATTGGGAGAAGATGACACCAAATGAAAGAGGCAGGTTTTGTGCACACTGCCAAAAAACTGTTGTAGATTTTACCAAATGGACTGACACTGCACTTTATGATTTTTTCAGTAAGCAAACAGCGCATGTGTGCGGGCGCTTTGCAGAGCATCAATTAGACCATGAAATAAAAATACCACTTCAACCACACAGCAGGTTATATAAGATATTTGTTGGTTTGGGATTGACCCTAATATTTACCCAATTACCAAAGTCTGAAGCAAAAATAAGACCGCATTATAGCCTTAATATATTTTCACCTGACTCTTCTAATAAAGAGCAAGGAAACCATGCCGTAAATGATTTTATCGGCACTATCAAAGGAAGGGTTTTAGATCCAAAAGGAAATCCTGTTCCATATGTTCCAGTTTTGATTACACAAAATGGAGTTACCAAGAACGGAGTTATAACTAATGATAGCGGTGAATATATCATTGGCACTCTTTTACCAGGACAATATGATGTTACCGCAAGGGCATTAGAGTTTGGAACGCAGACTGTCGCAAATGTTGTCGTTAAAAATTCTACTATTGAAACTGTGAATATGAAGTTCAATCAAATCAATGAGTACAATGGATTAATCAGCGTTGGAATAGTCTATAGACCACCACTAATTGACTCTTTCCAAACACCACACGCAACTTATAGTCATTCACAAATTGAACACATAGCCCGATAACAAATAAAACATAAAAACTATTGATTATGAAAAGCACGTTGATCATTTTATTGTTGGCTTTCTTCCAACCGAAACTAACAGCCCAAAGCCTGGCTATCAATGCAAATACTACGCCATCACTCAGTGAGTTAAAAACAAGTGTTTATACTATTCCGCAGGCAAAGAAACACTGCAATGCTGTAAGAGTTGGCGAGGTACTGATGATCTCAGGCGGTGCGGTAGCGATTGCCGGGGGTATAGGTCTTGCTTCAATAACAACAGGGCCCGATGGCGATTTAGGTGCTGGCGGACTGCTTTCATACATGGTTATTGGTGCCGGGGGAATAGTAATGGTAGGAGGAATAGTGGTATTTATTATAGGAGAAGTTCGTGACCATCAACATAAACAGCCACGTGTTACGCTTATTAGCAAAAGCAATGAGTTCGGCGTGGCCTATAATTTCTGACATGACTATTCCGCATTATAGCTATGCCCCATCCACACGGCACCGCTGATGCTGTTTCTGGATGCACCTGTTACACTGCTTAATACATTGGTCTCTTCTCTCCATCGGAGAGCACCAATCAAGGCCATTACGAGAGCTTCCTTAAATTTGATAATAAGCGGATCAGGAATATGCAAGGTAACATCTAAAGGGAATACAGCTTTTTGTAATTGCATTACCAGGAAAGTGTTGAAGGCTCCTCCACCCGTTACGAGCATATGAGATTGTTCTTTACCAGAAGGGTGTTGCCTGACAGCATTTGCAACCTGCTCTGCAATATGCAATACCATTGTATGCAGCAGGTCTTCTGTAAGATGTAATGATTCTAATAAGGTTGGGAAAACCAATTCCTGTGCAGCCTCATTACTTAATGATTTAGGTGTTTGTAAGGCATAATAATGTTGCCCATTCAGCTCAGTTAAAACATCAGGAAGTATCTTACCACTTTCAGCCATAGCACCTTCAGCATCATAATCTTTACCTTCTTTTTGCGCAAGGATATTGAGCACCTGGTTGGCAGGACAAACATCAAAAGCTACAACGGTATCTTTTGTTTGTACAGTAAGGTTGGCTATGCCACCTATATTAAGCAGGTAATCAAAATCAGAAAAGAAAAGACTATCACCGATAGGAACAATAGGAGCACCTTGCCCACCGAGTGCAACATCTAATGCGCGCAGATCATTTATAACCGGCAGACTAGTTATTGCAGCTATGGTTGCACCATCTCCTATTTGGTAAGTAGTGTGATTAGCCGGATCATGAAAAACAGTATGCCCGTGTGATGCTATAAAATGAACCTGGTGGTGAATATTGTTATCTTCGATAAAACGGTTTACCTGATCGCTAAGATATTTTCCGTAACTGGTATTGAGTTTTAAAAATTCAGGAACAGGTAACTGTTGTGCGTGTTGTAATTTTTCAATCCACTCCTGTGTATAAGGCACACAATCTGCATATTTTATGTCAAAAGCCCATTTGCCACGTACCTCTTCCAAATGCACATACACTATATCCAATCCATCTAATGAACTGCCGGACATGAGGCCTATTACTTTGTAAACCATGCGTCAAAAGTAATACAGATACTGATGGGTGCAAAATAGGAGTAGAAATAATAAAGGCTGCCATTGGCAGCCTTTACATTATGATGTTTTAAATAAATTATTGCATTTTCTTAGCGTCATCCAGGAACTGCTGCAGACCCAGATCTGTAAGCGGGTGTTTAAGCAAACCAAGAATAGAAACCAGCGGACAAGTACAAACATCAGCACCAGCTTCGGCACAACGTACAATATGCAAAGGATTGCGGATAGAAGCAGCTAATACTTCTGTCATAAAGCCTTGTGCGTTGTAGATATTCACGATCTGTTCGATCAGTTGTACACCATCCCAACTGCTATCATCAATACGGCCGATGAAAGGGGATACAAATGCCGCACCTGCTTTTGCAGCAAGAATAGCCTGGCCAGCAGAGAATACTAACGTGCAATTGGTACGGATGCCATTATCTGTGAACCATTTTATAGCTTTGATACCGTCTTTTATCATCGGTACTTTAACTACTATATTTGGGTGGATAGCAGCGAGTATCTTTCCTTCACGCACGATATCATCAAATGTGATACCTAGTACTTCAGCACTTACAGGACCATCTACTATTTCGCAAATGTCTTTATAATGCTTCATGATGGCTTCTGTACCTTTAATACCTTCTTTAGCCATCAAAGAGGGATTGGTTGTAACACCATCCAAAATGCCTAAATCATGAGCTTCTCTAATCTGATCGAGGTTGGCTGTATCTATAAAAAATTTCATACTATATTTTTTTCGTGAGCAAAGTTAGGCAAAAGTTTAGCTGTTCCCAGTTGAATCATAAGATTGTTGATAAACTGTGGTATTTATTGAAAATATGCTGTCGTTTGGTTGCTCCAATAGTTCGTCAATCTCTATTTCAGCTGCTATATACTTCTTGATTATAACAACACTTGCAAACAGTGACATAATTTGTAGTATATGTGCTATGATATAAAGCACGAACCTGGTTTCTATGCGCTGTAGTGAACTGTGAAAGAACTTTCCAGGAAGATAGGAACCTGTATATGTAAATATGGCATAAAAAGTATAGCAAAGCCACCAAGCATTTATCAACACTGCGGGATAATTTATTTCCTTTTGTAGGTGTAATATGCGTACAATACTTCGCCAGATATCCTGCATTATCTGGTAAGGTATAATGAAATTAATAATCGGTATAAACCCTGCCCACACAGTCCACCCGTCCTTATACCTCATAGTAGCTGGATCTAATTGGTGTGCATTATAATATGCTCGTCTAAACCATAAAACACCTACGATATAACTAATAATGCTAAATAGAAATGAGATATAATAAAATACAAAAATAATCCTATTTATCGTTTTTATTGTTTTAAGACTATCAAACCCTTGTCCATAGCAATAATAGAAATATAGATCAAATGCATACAATGCTATCTGTATGGCGACTATAGCTGCATAAAAGTAAGTAGCATTTATTGCATTTTGGGATCTTTGATAATTTGGCTTTAGTACATTCATACCTGGTCGTATTATTCCATGTAAGCTGTAGGGTTTATCGCAAAAATGCTATCTTCTGATTGTTCGATTGTCTGTTGCATTTCAATTTCCAGCAAGGCATATTTACGGATAAGAACAATTTGGGCAATAAAGGAGAAAACTCCTATCATGCTACCAATAGCAAGTAATAATACCTGGTATTTATATTTATCCGCAGGGTCATTCGATAATAGCGAGGCCGTAATAGGCGCTATATACCCATTCAAACAGTATAATATATAGCAGAGCCACCAAACAAAAATCAAAGCAGCAGGATGAGGAAATTTGGTGTTTCCCCCAAGTACATTCATAGTACTTCTCCATATATCTTTCATTATCTGGAAAGGAATAAAAAAATTTCCGACAGGGATAAACCAACCACCAACAGCCATACTATCTGCATACTTGAGAGCTACCGGGCTTAGTTCATGAATATTATAATATGCTCGTCTAAACCACAAAATAAATACAATATTGCTGACCAAAAAAAATACCAGTCCAGTTATTGCAACAATCCTAATCACAATGTCACTAACATTCAGGTCATCCATTCCCACACTTCCATTCCTGAATGCGTCAATAAGATAATATTGCCATAAATAGACAACAATCTCAGCTATACACATCGCTACAACTACTGCTGAAAATCCTATTGCTACTTGTCCTCTTTGTTTATTTGGCTTTAGTATATACATAATGAAAAAGAAAATAGAGAAGAAAGATATAAAAGAGAAAATAAAAAACAGATTTTTTTTCTACCTTTGCCGCCCTGGCAAGTCTTATACGGCCAGCTCCTGCTGAATCCCCCAGGACAGGAATGTAGCAAGGGTGGGTGGTCGTAGCGGCGCGATGTAAGTAACTTGCCAGTTTTTTTGGCCTTACTGAAATCATTATAAAACAAAAAACTGTACCAAATGGTACAGTTTTTTAATGTCTGCCAGTTTATATTTTTATAATACTTCTTTAATTACATCCTGTAAAATATCTGCTGTTTCTTCCTTGCTATTACCCTCGGCATAGATACGCAATAAAGGTTCTGTACCTGAAGCACGTAGCATGATCCAACCACCATTGTCCAAATGGTATTTTACGCCATCGGTTGTTTCTACTTTATTGAAATCATATTTGCCAAATTTAGCATAGCCACCTGCGTGTGCTTTTTCGATGATCGCATTCTTTTTATCATTTTCAATATGCAGATCTTTGCGGTCGTAAACAAATGCACCAACAACTGCATATACTTCCTCGATCAAAGCTTTCATTGTTTTGCCTGTACTGTTCATGAATTCATACACAAGCAATCCGTCATAGATGCCATCGCGTTCAGGTATATGACCTTTCACAGCAATACCCCCACTCTCTTCACCACCTACCAATACATCTTCGTGTGTCATTATTTCGCTAATGTATTTAAAACCAACGGGAGTTACTTCTACTTCTAAACCATAAGCCTCGCACATTTTACGCACCCTGTCTGTAACCGAGAAAGCTATTACCACTTTGCCATTCATGCCTTTGTAT